>Ga0209212_1000785_pt1 | contig 58480 bp, 55 predicted proteins | sample RifGroC2_FD_183996 | JGI IMG/M metagenome (GOLD analysis project Ga0209212, IMG submission 183996) | Groundwater microbial communities from Rifle, Colorado, USA - Groundwater C2 (SPAdes) (version 2) | ecosystem: Environmental > Aquatic > Deep subsurface > Groundwater | place: Rifle, Colorado...
TTCCGGTTCCCGGACGCGTTTAGGCTCTTGCAGTCTTAAGCGGCGCTTGAATTTTAGCTGGAGGCTGGTTATGGCTCCCTTAGAAATAATTGATTATGTGGCGGTCCATGAGCTTATCCATCTTAAAGAGATGAATCATTCCCGGCGGTTTTGGGATAAAGTCAGGGCAGTCCTGCCGGATTATAAAGATCGCCGGGCCGGCTTAAAAGACAATCAATGGTTTTACTCGCTGGATTAGAAATAATTACCCCGGCAATTGACGGAAGGCGCGATGCCTCATTGCCGCTTTTTGTCAGGGAAATAGTTTTAAGGGGATAGCCAATGACCAAACTCATTAAAAAATCAAAAATATTGGGCCAGCCGCCGGAGACCCTTCTCTACGAGGGAAAAGCAAAGACCGACAAGGTAAAAATAACTGTTTTTGATTATGATGGAGAGGCCTGCGCGGAAAAAGTTGTTAATGATGTTGAGGAGTGTTTTCCTTTTAAGGATAAGCCTACCGTTACCTGGATAAACGTTGACGGCATACATCGGATTGATGTCCTGGAGAAGTTGAGCGCGTGTTATCTGGTGCATCATCTGGTTCTGGAGGATATATTAAATATAAACCAGCGGCCGAAGGCGGAGGATTTCGGGGATTATATTTATATCGCGGCAAAAATGCTCTCATTGGATGAAACAAACGACGATATTATTGAAGAGCAGGTAAGTATTATCCTGGGTGATAATTTTGTTATTACTTTTCAGGAGGATAAAGAAGGCGATGTCTTTGATGTGATCCGGCAAAGGATACGCGCCGGCAAAGGACGCATCCGGAAAATGAAGGCGGATTACCTGGCCTACGCGCTCCTGGACGCGATTGTTGATAACTATTTTGTGATTTTGGAGAAAGTGAGCGAGAAGATTGAATTAATTGAAGAGTCTCTGGTGTCCAGGCCGGATGCCGTTATCTTAAATTCAATTAACAAAATGAAAAGGAACCTTATTTTCTTGAGAAAATCGGTTTGGCCGCTTCGGGAAGTTATCCGCGCGATAACCCAAAGCGAATCCGCGCTCATCCGGGAACAGACCCTGGCCTACTATCGCGATATCCAGGACCATATTATTCAGGCGGTTGATACCATAGAGGCGTTCAGGGATACTGCTTCGGGTATGCTGGATATTTATTTATCCAGCCTAAGCCATCACCTTAATGAGGTTATGAAGGTGCTTACGATTATTGCTACGATTTTTATGCCTTTGACGTTTATCGCGGGGATTTACGGGATGAATTTTAATACCCAGGGCTCACGATTTAATATGCCTGAGCTTAACTGGCCTTTTGGCTATTTGTTGGTCTTATCTTTAATGGCTATGGTGGTAACCGGCATGGTGGCGTATTTCAAGAAGAAGAAATGGTTTTGAGGATAAAGAGGCTTTGGGTTTAGGGAGGCGCGGCAATTAATGGAGGCATGGATATGGTGAATCTAAAAATTGACGATGCAGTAACGCGAAAAGGGAAATTGTTTTTCTCGCGTGGTTTTTTTTGTATCGGATTTTTGTGCGTGGCCGGGTATGGCGGCCCGCGCGTTCCTGTGGCATTAGCCCAAGAGAGCCAACAGATAGAAGTAACCGCTTTATCCGGTGATGTTGAGGTTCTTCTAAAGGACGCGCAGGAATATGCCGCGGCAGAAGAAGGCCTACTGCTTGAGGCAGGCGATTTAATCAAAACCGGATCCGGTGCTTGCGCGGAGTTATCATTTAATGAAGATAATTCTAATTTGGCCCGTTTAAGCGAAGAGACCAATGTTACTGCTTTGTTTCAGGGAGACGAAAAGATTGAGTTAACCGAGGGAGAGGTGTTTACCACGGTTTCACAGCTTTCCTCCGGAAGCGCCTTTGAAATACGCACCCCTACGGCGGTTTCGGGCGCGCGCGGCACCGATTGGGTAACTAAGGTAACAGAAGAAGGCACTGAAGTGGAGGCGGTTGATTCTTCTCCCTATGTGAAGCATTTTGAAGCCAAAGGAACTATTTCCAAGGAAGAAACGCCTATACCTCCGGGGCAAATGACTACGGTGCGTAATTTTCAGCGGCCTATGCCGCCTAAGCCAATGCGGCAAGAGCGCAGACAGAAATGGCAGGAAATGAAACCGCTGTTGCGAGAGCATGGACAGAAAGCGGTGATGAATCGTAAGGAGCGGCCGCGGTTTGATAGAAACAATTTTCTCCAGCGCTCTAAAGAACAAAAGGGTGCCTCCGGAATGAGAAAACTTGATTCTCAAAAATCAGAGAATAAATCTCCCGGCGAGGGATCGGTAAAGAGGCCCCAGCCAGGGCGCGGCTTTGATTCGGGAGATCCGGTAAATAAGGCTGAGCGTTTGAGCGATAAATCCGGCACCGGAGAACGAATGCCCGGTCAGGAGACAGATAAGGGCCGCCAGAGAGACGCCGGAGATAAGGAAACGCGTAAGCAGGACGGCAATCCTGATTCTTTTGATCGTCAAGGTAAAAAGTATCAGGAAGAGACCGGGCCTGCTTTGGGTAAAGGAGAACCGGGAAATCTTAACCGCGCGAACAGAGACCGTGAAAAGAACCGTTTTGAGAATAGCGGCCAGGGACAAAAAGACAGGGGAACAGCGGTTCAATCGCAAGACAAAAGCGGGAGGTTTGAGGGTAGTCCTTCTCAGAAAAAATCCGCCCCCGGAGCGGGAGGACAAAAATCCGGCGCGGGAAAACCAAAAGGCGGCGCGGGAGGGCATAAAGGCGGAGGCGCGAATCAAAAACGCCGTTAAACCCGGATTTCGCAATAGGAATGCGGCACCGAGACGCCAATGCAAATTCCGGGTTAAAGCAAAAGAGGAAGAAAATGGGACTGCTCATAGAGTGTAAAGAAAAAGAACCCGGGGTGTATATCGTAATTCCCAAAGGCGAAATCAATACCCAGACGTATCAGATTTTAGAAAGCGCCTTGCGGGATAACGCGGCGAGCGCGAAAGCTTTAGTGTTTGAAATGGGGCAGGTTTCTTATGTCAGCAGTTTAGGTTTAAGCGCTATCTTCAGGATAAAATTAGCCTTGGAAGAACGAAAAGCAACCTTAGTCCTGGTGAATATGCGGCCGCCCGTAGCGCTGGTGTTTGAGACAATGAAGATTTTATCGGCCCAGGTTTTTGCCAGCCTTCAGGAGGCCGATGAGTATCTTGACCGATTTCTCGATGGTGTTCAGAAGGGGACTATTAAGCCGCGAACGCCTTTGACGTAAGCCACGGTATAACTATAGCCGGCATTGTATGGAGCAACAATTTACATTAGAAGAAACATTGGCAACGGATTTAAGCCAGGTTATGCCCCTGGTGGAGCGGATTGCTCAAAAGGTGCTCGCGCTCACCGCTTCAGCGGAGGAAACGTTTCAGGTAAAGTTAGCCCTGGAAGAGGCTTTGACTAATGCCATGCGGCATGGCAATCTGCTTATCGCCAAACAGGTTGTTACGGTAAAAGTTAAGGCCAGCAGGGAAAGAATTATTCTGGACATTCATGATCAAGGAAAAGGGTTTGATTTCAGCAATCTTAGGGACCCGACTCAAGGAGAGAACACGGAGCGGATTTCGGGCCGGGGTGTTTTTTTGATGCGTAAGCTAATGGATGATATTGAATTTTATGACGCCGGCAGCGGCGTTAAGATGGTAAAATCGTTCCGCTTGAAGCCGGGAGCATGAAGCACCTTGGCGTAGTGATTGTCCTGGGAGGCCTTTTGTGCGTCGCGGCGCTTACCTTGAGCAGAGTATGTGAGCCTCAAGAACTGGCTGTCTACGATTGGCTGATGCGGACCAGGCCGTCTTCGCCGACACATCCGGATATTGTTATTATTGAAATATCCGATGATACTTTGAAAAGTTTGGGCCGTTGGCCGCTTCCCCGGCAATTTCATATTACATTGATTAAGGCTTTGACTGAAAGCGGCGCGCGCATGATTGTGTTTGACGCGCTTTTCAGCGAGCCTCAAGGGATAGACGCGGAGTTCGCCTCCGCGATAAAGGAATCAGGCCGGGTATATCTTGCCTCCGCTTTCAGGATTAAGCCGGGAGGCCTAAATAGCGATAGAACACATGAGGCTGATGAAATTCTGGGAGCGGTGAGTGAACCGTTGAAATCTGCCGCCGCGGGGATTGGACAGGTGAATATTTTTGTTGATGGTGACGGTAAGGCCAGGCGCGTTCCTTTGTGGGTGCGTCACGGGAACAGGCTTTGGCCTTCTTTGGGATTTCTCGCGGCGGTAGAATGTTTGGGGTATTCCCAGGAAAAAATTATTTGGCGTTCGGATAAGGTGATTTTTAATGACAATAAGAGCATTCCCATAGAGCCTAAAGGGGTGTTGTGGGTAAACTATCCCGGCCAATGGGTAAACACCTTTAGGCATTTTTCATATGTTGACGTGCTGAAGGCGTATGTTGCCGGTAAGTCCGGAGCTCAGCCATGGCTGGATATGAGCGTATTTAAGGATAAGATTTGTTTTGTTGGTTTGACTGCCGCCGGAACATCTGATTTGCGGGCAACGCCTTTAGACACAATATACCCGATGGTGGGCGCGCAGGCAAGTATTTGCGATAGTATTCTTCGGGAAGCGTTTATAAAACGAATTTCACCCTGGGCAAAGGTGTTATTACATAGCGCGATCCTTCTTTTTGCCTTGATGATTTGTCTCAAATGCGCGCCTTTAGCCGCGCTTATCGGCTGTGGCGCGTTAGCTTTAGGATATAGCGCGGCCGGGTGGCTTATTTTTTCTTACCGAGGGATTCTGCCGGATATGTTCCTGCCTTTAATTGTAGTGGGGATAGTGTATGTCGTTATATTGTTCCGTAATTTTTTTAATGAGGCCCGGAAAAGACAGCTTTTAGAAAAAGAGCTGGAAATAGCTTCTGCTATTCAACGTAGTTTTTTACCCCCCGATGCCAGCTATGCTTACGGCGTGGAAATCCGCGCTATGCTTGAGCCCGCGAAATTCGTCGCGGGTGATTTTTATGATATCATCGCTCTTGAGGGTTCGCGGCTGGGTGTGTTTATCGGAGATGTCTGCGGTAAGGGTGTTTCCGCGGCCTTAATTATGGCTCAGGCGATTTCTTTTTTGCGGGTGGTTTCCCAGCAGTCTTTATGCCCCGCGGAAGTTTTGAAACTGCTGAACACGCGCTTGGAAGGGATACTCAACGGCCGTTTTGTAACCGGACAATATATAATAATAGACGCCAAAGAAGGTATTTGGGAAGGCGCCTGTGCCGGCCATCCGCCGCTCATTCTTTTAGATTCCGCGAAGGATTTGCCTGAGGAGTTCTTACCCGCGTCGGGGCCGCCTTTAGGGATAACCGGCACAGCTTCTTACGCGGCAGTAAAGAGGCGCCTTAAGGCAGGAGATAAAATCTTTATGTATACCGATGGCTGGACTGAAGGCCGTAATCGTAAAGGTGAGGAATTCGGGGTCAGGCGCCTGAAGGAAGCTTTATTTTCCTTACGTAATGAAAGTGTTCCTGTTATAATGTCTTCTATCGCCGCGCGCCGGAGCGCGTTTGAAGGAAACGCGCCTCAGCATGATGACCTAACCGCGATACTGGTTGAATTTAAAGGGACACAGGATAAATAAGTGTGTTATAATGTATATCATTATAGAGATAAGCCTCAAAATTAAACAGCCCGCCGCGGCCGTTAAAAACTAACACTTACGCAATAGAAATATGCCGGGGCATAGAGAAAGAAAGGAGATACAATGGGACTTGATATTAGCACGCTAAAAAAGGAGGAAGAAAACGCGGTAATTCTTTCTTTGAAGGGTTCATTAGATACGCAGACGTACGAAAAACTTAAAATTCACGCGGATAAATATATTTCAAAGGGATTAAAGGCGTTGGTTTTGGATTTACAGCTTCTTGACTATATCAGCAGTATGGGCGTGAGCGCCATTTTAGAGGTTCGCAAAAAATCAGAGGCTATAGGCGTTGCTTTCGCTATGACGAATATTCCCTCTCACATAGCGCAGGTATTTAAAATTATCAATGCCTTGCCGGATGTGCGAATATTCGAGAATATGGCTGAAGCGGACCGCTATTTAAAAGGAATTCAGGACCGTATTAAAGAAGACAAGGAATTCAATAAAAAAGGTTAGCTTTCTTTGAATATTAAATAATATTCATTGACAAGTTGTGAAACACTGGTATACTATGGTTAGTAAAAGTTTAGAAGTCTTAGCCGTGAGGACAGGATATCTGACCTTGCGGTTTTTTTATTTGTCATTGTTTGCTCCGTTAGGAATCCTCGGATTCTAATCAGGTCAAGATGACGCGGATTTCTAGCAGTTTACTAAATTTAGCGAAAAGGAGGTAATAAACAATGGCAAAAGGAACAGTAAAATGGTTCAGCGATCAGAAAGGTTATGGATTTGTCACTCCGGAGAACGGGAAGGATGTTTTTGTGCATCATTCATCGATTAAGGGTGATGGTTATAAGTCTTTAGCTGAAGGCCAGCAGGTCGAGTTTGAAATTGAACAAGGCCCTAAAGGCGAGCAGGCTACGAATGTAGTCAAGCTGTAATCTTGGGATTGAACAGGGCCCGGCATCTTTTTTAGAGCCGGGTCCTTTTTATAATTGGTAAGAAAGTATATGGCTTTAATTAGTTTACAGGAAGCTGTTCTTAAGTTTAACGGCCCGATTATATTTGATCGGTTGAGCCTGCAGTTGGAGTCCGGTGAACGGATCGCCCTGCTTGGCCGTAATGGCGCCGGGAAAACGACCCTGATGAAGGTGCTCACCGGCCAACAACAGCTTGACGATGGCATGGTTATCCGGCAAAAAGGTATTCAGATTACCCATTTGCCGCAGGAAGTCCCGGCGGATATCAAGGGCACTGTTTTTGATATTGTCCTTTCGGGCTTAGGGGATAGAGCGGATATTTTAAGCCAGTATCATCATCTTACTCATCGTTTAGAGGCTGAACATACTCCGGAATTATTGCGCCAGCTTGATGGCTTGCAATCCAAGCTGGACCATAGCGGCGGATGGGATGTGAATAATCAGGTTGAGGATGTTATCGCGAAGATGAAGCTGGATCCGGAGGGCGATTTTCAGCGCTTATCCGGCGGACAAAAACGGCGCGCTCTTTTGGCCAGGGCCCTGGTGTTAAAACCTGAGGTTTTACTGCTGGATGAACCGACGAACCACCTGGACATAGATTCAATGCTCTGGCTGGAAGGATTCCTGCTTAATTATCCCGGCACTGTTTTCTTTGTTACGCATGACCGGATGTTTATGACTCGCCTGGCGACGAGGATTCTTGAGCTTGACCGGGGAAAGATCTTTAGCTGGTCGTGCGATTATAAAATCTTCCTTGAGCGTAAACAAGCGGCGCTGGATATTGAGGAGGCCCGCTGGGAACATTTTGATAAGAAATTAGCCGAGGAAGAGATTTGGATTCGTAAGGGAGTCAAGGCCAGGCGCTGCCGCAATGAAGGCCGGGTCAAGGCGCTAGGGCGCTTAAGAGAAGAAAAGAAAGCCCAACGTAAGGCTATCGGCCAGGTTCGCATGCGGACGCAGAAAGTTGATCCTTCCGGCCACCGGGTGATCAAGGTTTTTCAACTGGGTTTCAGTTACCCGGATAAATGCCTGATCCGGGATTTTACCACCCGGATAACCCGCGGGGATAAGATTGGCCTGATCGGGCCCAACGGCAGCGGCAAGACGACCTTACTGCGGCTCTTATTGGGTGAGCTTACTCCCCAAAAAGGGACGGTGAGCCTGGGGACGAACCTCCAGATTGCCTATTATGACCAGCTCCGCGAGCAATTGGAAGAAGACAAGACCGTTGCCCAGAACATAAACGGTGAATCCGACACCATTATTATTAACGGTAAGCCCAGGCATATTATCGGGTATCTGCAGGATTTTCTTTTTACCCCTGAGCGCTCGCGCACTCCGGTCAAAGTCCTTTCGGGCGGGGAACGAAACCGCCTTTTTCTGGCCCGGCTTTTTACCAAGCCTTCTAATGTTCTGGTAATGGACGAGCCGACGAATGATCTGGATATCGAGACCCTGGAACTGCTGGAAGAATTACTACTGGAGTATCCCGGCACGCTCCTTCTGGTCAGCCATGACCGGGTTTTCCTTAATAATGTGGTAACCTCTACTATGGTTCTGGAGGGGGATGGGGTGATTAATGAGTATCCCGGCGGCTACGATGATTGGTTAAGCCAGAGGAAGCCCTCTTTGCCCGGGCCGTCAAAAATAAGGGCCGCGAAAGAAATTATTTCACCGAAAAAACCTGTCCCGGCGCGAAAACTTTCATTTAAGGAACAGCGCGAGTTAGACAGCCTTTCCTCAGTAATAGAGAAATTAGAGGCCCAGCAGGAAGAGGTCTACGGCCTTCTGGCTGATTTCGCCTTTTACCAGAGCGACCCCGCTCACATCGCGCTCACTAAAGCTAAATCCGCGTCCCTTTCCGATGAGCTGCAAAAGGCATACCGGCGCTGGGAATATTTAGAGGAGTTATCAGAATAAAAATTCTCTTGCGGGGGGGGTGTTGTCTTAAGTAATGGATGGTAAGACTATTAATTTGTTGCAAGCGGCAATTGATAGGCGTAAGCCGCTTAGGAGGCATACCAACGCCTTGCGCTTAGTTAATGGCCTGGGGGATGGTTTAGCCGGCTTGGTTTTGGAACAGTATAGCCGCCATTTTGCCGCGCATATTTTTCAGAAGAAATGGTTCAGCGAGGAAAAGGCTTTAGCCGGTTTTGTGAAGGCGCGTTTTGACGCGCGGTATATGATTGTGAAAGACCGGACTGAACCTGTTTCTTCAGGCCCCGAAGCGATTGAGGCCCGCGTTTTAATAGAAAATGATGCCTCAGATACGACTGTCCTAGAGAACGGCTTAAAGTTTAGCGTGGATTTAAACGACGCGGTCAACAGCGGATTGTTTCTGGATATGCGCCATAATCGCAAAGTCGTTTCCAGGCTGGCCAAGGGCCGCAAGGTGTTGAATTGTTTCGCCTATACCTGTTCTTTTGGGGTGTATTGCCTGTCCGGCGGCTCATCGAGCGTGGTAAATGTGGATATCAGCCGAAAGAGCTTATCCCGCGGCCGATTAAATTATGAGCTTAACCGCTTGAGTTACGCTCAGAATGAATTTATCCGCGCCGACGCCAATCACTACTTAAAGCGGGCCTTGGCTAAAGATAATCGTTTTGATTTGATCGTTCTTGACCCTCCTTCGTTTTCCAGGTATGATGGTAAAACTTTCAGCGTAAAGAAGGATTTAGCTCAGTTGATTGCTTTGGCAATTAAGGCGCTCAACCCCGGCGGGTTCTTGTTTGTTTCGACAAATTTTAGCGAACTGTCTTACGATAATTTAGAGGATATGCTTAGGGCGGCAGCGATCCCGCGGCGGATAAAAACAATTACACGGATGGGACAGGATGAAGATTTCCCCGGGAGCGGACTTACGCGGGAAAGTTATTTAGCCGCCTTGTTGGTTAAGCTATAAATATAGGTTTATTCGTAAATAATGTGGATGACATTACGTAACGAAACTAACGGTCTTTTCGCTCAAAGACGATTTTTTGACGCCAAAGGTCTTTCGCATTTTGGCGGCTGCGGAACTCGGGGTATTTGTTCTCACAAATACCCCTCACACATCCTCGCCGTCCCAGTGTTGTCGCTTCGCTCCACTGGGATTCCCAAAATGCTCAAGCTGCTTTGGCTAAAATCGTCATTCGCTCAAAAACCATTAGTTTCGTTGACAGGGCTACTCCACAATAATTACAAAAGAACTAAATATACGCGCGAGGCGATGAGGAGGATGTAACTTATGGCTAATTTTTCCTTTGATATTGTTTCTGAGGTTGACCTGCAGGAAATGGATAACGCGGTAAACCAGGCGAATAAAGAACTGGCCCAGCGCTATGACTTTAAGGACAGCAAGGCTTCCATCGCCTACGACCGGACTGAGAAGAAAATCACCTTGATCGCGGATAACGATTTTAAATTGCGCGGGCTCACCGATATTTTGGTTACCCGGATGGCCAAAAGAAACATTTCTCTTAAATCCCTGAAATTTGACGATCCGCAAAACGCGTTTGAGGGCTATCTTCGTCAAACAATAACCATATACATGGGCATTGATAAGGAAAAAGCGAAAGAGTTGACCGGAGTCATAAAGGGGCTTGGCCTGAAAGCCCAAACTCAAATTGAAGGGGAAAAAATCAAGGTCAGCTCTCCGAAGAAGGATGATTTGCAGGCGGTTATCGCGCATTTAAGAGGATTAGATTTTTCTCTACCGCTTAGTTTTTGTAATTATCGTTAAGCCGGGAAGGCAATGCCTGCCTGCTCAGCAGGCAGGGTTTGGCCTTCAATATAGCCAAAGCCATAAGCCGGTGAATTAAGTTTCCCGCGGCTTTAGATTCTATCTTGTAAAGAGAGAGGGGGCACAAAGCAATGAAGAAGATTGATTGCGTGAAATGCGAAGAGCAGAGTTCTTGTTGTAGTTTTGGAGCCTGGGTAGACTTAGAAGAGGCTAAAAAAATATCAACCCTGGGATTAAAAGGTATTTTTTATCATCTTGAGCCGGATAAAGATTTTCCTTCCGGCTATAGAGTGGGAACGAGCTATGAAGATAATTCTTGTTCTTTTCTTACTTTGGAAGGGCTATGCGCTATTCATAAAATTGATTACAGCTTAAAGCCGGCGCACTGTAAAGAATTTCCCTATGAAAACGGGAAATTGTCGCCGATGGTAAATTCATTATGCTCTTTGGTTAAATTAAAAAGAAAAACAAAGAAAAAAAACGCGATAAGCAGGCGGGGAGATTAATATGAATATTTTTGTGGGTAATTTATCGTTTGATGTCTCGGGCGCGGATATAGAAAAACTCTTTAAAGGTTTCGGCGATGTTGCCTCCGCGGTGATCGTGACGCAAAAGGGGAAGAAAACGCCTAAGTCCAGGGGATTTGGTTTTGTGGAGATGCCTGATGAGCCTCAGGCGCGCGCCGCGATAGCCGCTCTCAACGGTAAGGAATTTATGGGCCGGGTTCTTGAGGTGAATACCGCGCGCCTAAGAAAAGAAGTTCAGCGGGGCAGTGAGATAAGGAGGAAAACCTGGCCAAGGGTTGATGCTGAGGCCAGGCGGTATCCCCGGGAAGAGAGCGAACAGAGAAAATCCTGGATTAATCCGGCTTTTAACAAGTCCGGGACATATAGGGCCCCCAGGAGTACGATGAGCTATATGAAGCGGAATGGTTCAACCGAAATACGGGAGGAGCCTAAGCCTTGGAGGAAAAGAGAAGATCAGTCCAAGCCTTGGCAGAAAAGCCCGGGTGAAGGTAAACCTTGGAAAAAGGCCGAGGAGGGAGACAGGCGTCCCTGGAGGAAAGCCGAAGGCGAGGCTAAACCTTGGAGTAAGCCTAGAAGAAGTGGTTTTAAGCCTTGGGAAAGAACCGAAGTTCAGCCAAGGCCCTGGAAGAGGCCTGAGAGCGGATTTGAATCCGGGAAGAAACCCTCGGAAGAGACTAAGCCTTGGCGTAAAAGGGAAGGCCGGTCCAGGCCTTGGCAGAAAAGCCCGGGTGAGCGCAAGCCCTGGAAGAAACCCTCGGAAGAGCCTAAGCCTTGGAGTAAAAGGGAAAACCAGCCCAGGCCTTGGCAGAAAAGCCCGGGTGAAGATAAACCTTGGAAAAAAGCCGAGGAGGGAGACAGGCGTCCCTGGAGGAAACCCTCGGAAGAGACTAAGCCTTGGAATAAACCCAGAAGAGGTGGTTTTAAACCCTGGGAAAGAACCGAAAGTCAGCCAAGACCATGGAAGAGGCCTGAAGGTGGATTTAAACCCGGCCAGAAAACCGGCGGAGAGTTTAGGCCGTGGAAGAAACCGGCGGGAGATACTAAGCCTTGGAGCAAGAGCAGTGAGCGTCCGCGAAGATCCGGGCTTAATCCCGCAAATTCGTCCTTCGATAAACGCAGGATTAACCCTGAACGAGTGAAACGAGTGGAAGGGCCGCTCAGGACAGCCCTGAGCGAACGCAGTGAGTCAAATGGGCGCGGCCGCGCCAAAGGCAGAAAAAAACCGGGCTAAGGTTAAACACAGGGTGGTAATTCCGGCCCTTTCCAACCCTTGCCAGAAATTATCTTTGACAATGGATTGGGTGGTATACTAAAACTAAATTATCTAAAAACTAGAAAATTTTGAGCTGTAAAGGGGTATAGTTGTTAACCTTTATGGTTTTTCTTTAGCGCGTAAGTAATGGCGGCGGGAGAGCAAATGAGTAATGAATTCAAGAGTCTAAAGCTGGGTAACTTAACGATAGAGTTACCGATTATTCAGGGCGGAATGGGGGTGCGAATTTCGGCTTCTTCATTAGCTTCGGCAGTAGCCAACGAGGGGGCATTAGGGGTTATCGCCGCGGTGGCGCTGGGAGAGGAGCCCGGAGGCGAGAAAATGGATTTTAATAAACGTTCGCGCGTGGCATTCATAGATACCATCAGAAAAACCAGGAGCCTGACCAAAAATCCATTTGGCGTGAATATAATGTGCGCCCTTACCAATTACGATGATTTGGTGGACGCGGCTCAAACCGAATCCGTGGATGTGATTATTTCAGGGGCCGGCTTACCTTTAAAACTGCCTTCCCTGATTAAAAACGATACGACTAAGCTTGTTCCCATTGTGTCTTCCTCCCGGGCGGCGCGCATTATCTGTAGTGTGTGGCAGAGAAGATATAAACGCCTGCCGGATGCTATTGTTGTTGAAGGTCCTCTTGCCGGAGGGCATTTGGGCTATAGTATGGCCGAGCTAAAGGATGAAAAGCATGTGTTTCTGGATAAGATCCTGCAAGAAGTGCTGGAGGTTACGCGCGAATTTGAAAACGATAAGGTAAAAATTCCCGTAATCGCCGCCGGAGGTATCTTTGACGGCAAGGATATCGCCAGGGTCATGCGTTTAGGCGCCAGCGGGGTCCAGATGGGCACCCGTTTTGTCTGCACCTATGAGTGCGACGCCGACATTAAATACAAGGAAGCGTTTTTGTCCGCCAAGAAAGAAGATATCGTGATTATTCACAGCCCCGTGGGGATGCCGGGAAGGGTCATTCTTAACGACTTTGTCCGAAAGATATCCGCGGGAGAACGGGTAAATTTTAAATGTGAATCCAAGTGTTTAGCCACTTGCGACATTAAAAAGGTCAACTACTGTATTGTGAAAGCGCTGACTAGCGCCTATCGGGGCCAGTTAGACAGCGGGTTTGCTATGTGCGGCAGTAACGCCTACCGGATTAAGAAAATAGTCTCTGTAAAAGAGCTGATTACCGAACTCGTAGATGAGGCGCGAAGTTGTCTAGGTAGTTAATAAATAATTACTGTTCTCAGGGAAGGGTATCTCTATTTTTTATAATAGAAGTACCCTTTTATTTTTTAGAAGCTTTCCCGATTCTGTAACAAGCCTTTTCTATAATACGTTAAATTTACCAAGAAAGCTTCTGATTACAGTGATTAAACGCAGATTACAAAGATTAAACTTTAGATGATAAATCTCTGTAATCTTATTAAAAATCTCTGTAATCAAGTTCTTTCCAATTGCTACAAATTTGGGAAAGAACTATTTTTTATCTCGTATACGCGTTATGAGCATTGATATTTATCCGAAATTCAGGGAACTCAAGATAAGCGATGCCGCGGTATTTGATCGGGCGTTCAAGGATAGGCCGCCGGCGATATCGGAATTTACCTTTACTAATCTTTATTCCTGGCGCCGGGCCTATAGTTTAAGGGTTTCACTTTTTGATGGCCTGATTATTCTTTGTTCGGAATCAGAAAGCCGCGAGCGATTTTTTAATCCTGTCGGAAAAGGGGATATGAAAGCCGCGGTTGAAAAGATACTCAAGGACAGCGGAGGAATTTTCTTCCGCCTCCCGGAAGAAGCCAGGGCATTGTTCGCCGAGGATAAGCGTTTTCGGATTGAACCGGACAGGGATAGTTGGGATTATCTCTACAGCGCCTCTGACCTTATAAACCTGCCCGGGAGGAAATATGACGGCAAGAGAAACCTGATAAAAAAGTTTAAATCCGAGCGCGCCTACGAATATATTATCCTTGATGCCGGGAATGCCGCCTCATGCCTGGATTTTGAAGAGGCCTGGTGTTCGGTTAAGAATTGTGATAAAGTGGAGGGGTTAAGCCAGGAAAAACGCGCCATCAAAGATATGGTAGAGAATTTCTCTTCTTTCGGCCTTGTCGGCGCGGCAATACAAATAAGCGGTGTTATCCGCGCCCTTGTTATCGCCCAGGAGTTAAGCCCGGATACAATGGTGATACATATTCTTAAAGCCGACCCCGCTATATCCGGATTATACCAGACGATACTTCAGGAGTTTCTCTCCCGCGCGGGAGTGAGTTTTCGCTATGTAAATATGGAGCAGGATTTGGGAATTGAAGGTTTACGTAAAGCCAAGCTTTCTTATCATCCTTGCTCTATGATTAATAAGTACACCCTAAGCCTTTTTGAACAATAAGAAGAAATCCTTATGCTTATGCAGGCGTTACGGAATAAAAATATCAAATCCCTTATCCTTCGCAGTTGGTCAATAAGCTGGCCGATGACCTGTATTATGTTTTTTGTGTTTTTAATCGGGTTGAGCGATGTGTATGTGGCCGGCAGGATAAGTAAGGAGGCCCAGGCGGCTTATGGCCTGGCCTCTCAGCTTTATTTTATTTTCAGTATTATCGCCTTTGCTTTAACCGCCGGCACGGTTTCGGTAATATCCCGGCTATTTAGCTCCTCGGCCAAAGATGATTTTAGCATCGCGGTTGATACTTCGTTTATCAGCGCGATAGCCGCGGGGATACTTTTAAGCTTATTCGCGCTGGCCTTTTCCGGGAGCATCATCCATAGTTTTAACGTCCCTCAGGTGCTTAAAGGGTTAACCGCGCCCTTGATCCGGATTTATTCTTTCAGCCTGCTGTTTAATTATTTGCTTTTAAACACCAACGGTATCTTGCGCTCTTGCGGCAGGATTAAGCAATCCCTTCTGACTATGGCCGTAGTTTCTTTATTGAACATCGGGCTTAATTTCACCTTGTCTTTCGGCACCCCTTTGGGATTTAAGGGAATTGCCGTAGCCACCGGAATAAGCACCCTGGTAGGCTGTTTCTTAAACCTGCTTTTTTTAAAAAATGTGATGACCCGGCGTTTTAAATTTTCTTTAGCGATACTCAGGAATATTTTCAGTATCGGCTGGCCGGCGGGAGTGCTTCAGGTATTTTGGCAATTGTCGGTGCTGGCGCTGTTTCTTATTATCAGCGCTCTCCCTGAAAATAATATTGAGATACTGGCCGCCTTTACTAACGGCCTGAAGATTGAGTCTGTGATTTTTCTTCCCGCTTTCGCCTTTAATATGGCTTCAGCGGTGGTGGTGGGAAATTTATTGGGTAAGAATAATCAGGAAGACGCTTTTTCCGCGGGTATCGTAACTGCCCTGGCCGGGGTTATGATTGTTTCAGCCTTGACGGTGATGGTTATGTGTAATGGCTCGGCCGCCGCCGCGCTTATTTCAAATAACGATATTGTTATTCGGGAATCTATCCGCTATATTTATATCGCCTTACTTTCAGAGCCGGTTATGGCCTGGGGAGTTATCCTGGCCGGAGGTCTTAACGGGGCGGGGGACACCAGGCGCGTTATGGCGGCAGTAGTGTTGTCGGTGTGGCTGGTGCGTGTGCCTTTAAGTTATCTGCTGGGCGTTTATTTTAAACTGGGAGCCCCGGCAATCTGGTGGTCAATGAACTTTTCCGTGGCGCTTCAGGCAATTTTGATTACTAAACGTTATTTCTCCAGGAAATGGTTTGTGTGTAAGCATATTGAGCCGGTTGTGTAGCCGGCAGTCAGGGATTTTCAGTTGAAATATAAAATAATCTTCTTAGTTTTATGGTGTATTTGCCGGACAGGGGCGGCATTAGTTTTAGCCCGGCAGGAGGACGGTAGTTTAACCGGAACGCTTAGTGATTCTATCCTTTTAGGCACAGCGAGTGAGGGCATCCTTAAATCATCTACGCTGATTCCCGCGGTTTCAGGATTCTCCTGGCTTAACTTGATGGGTTGTTTGATTTTTAATGGAATCGGCCTGGTCGCTTTCACCTACGGCAAGAAGCAGGGAGGTTTCAGGCCGCTCATAATCGGCATAGCCCTGATGATATATCCTTATTTCTTTACCCAGACCTTCTGGCTTTACGCGATAGGGGTTGGTTTATGCGCAGCATTACATTATTGGCGGAATTAAAAAATGGAAAATGTAAAAATAGAGGCCAAAAAAACTGTAAAAAAGGAATATAAATTAAATCTTGACAAAAATATGTAATTACTTTATAATTACTTTGGAGGTAGTGAAAAATGGAATTAGCAATAGTTTCGATAGGGAATTCTAAAGGGATAAGAATACCAAAAGTAATATTAGAACAGTGTCATATTAAGCAAAGAGTTTATCTAGAAACTAAAGGCGAAAGTATTATTATTAGGCCTCTCAGGAGGGAACCAAGAAAAGATTGGGGGCAGGCCTTCCAAAAGATGCACGAAAATAAGGATGATCAGCTCATTATTGATGATACTATTGATCTCGACATGAAGAGGTGGGAATGGAAATAAAGCAATATGATGTTTTTCTAATTGCTCTTGATCCCACTATCGGGCATGAAATCAAGAAATCTCGTCCTTGTGTTATTCTTTCCCCGGATGAGATGAATAAATATATTTCTACTGTGATTATTGCCCCGATGACAGCGCAGTCACATCCTTATCCGAGCCGGGTGTCGGTTAAATTTAAGGAGAAAAATGGCTGGGTGGTATTGGATCAGATACGTACAGTGGATAAGAGGAGATTAATTAAGAAGTTAGGAGAAGTAGATCATAATACGATTAGCAGCATAAAATCTACTATAAAGGAAATGTTGGTTGATTAGATATTTTGAATAGTGTGTTAGCAAAAAAACTGTAAAAAAACCATAAAAACCATAAAAACTGTAAAAATTCGTTGACAAATCTGAAAAACAGGATATAATTAGTATAGTAAATTCAAGAAGCAAACACTTTGAACCGTGAGGCAAGAAGATACGCTTGCTCAACGGTTTTTTTTGTTTTATGCCGCAATGGACCCCGTTAGAAACTGCGCGCGATCGGTAAAGACAGAGTGTTTCTAACGGGGCTTACCCCGATAGAAAGCTCCCTGAGGTTGGGAGAGAAACATAATCAGAAAAAACGAGAACGGGGAACATCGCTCTTTCTATCGGGGTTTACTACAATTTTTTCAAGGAAGGAGGAAACAAATCATGGCAAAAGGAAAAGTAAAATGGTTCTCAAACCAAAAAGGGTATGGATTTATTACCCCCGAGTCAGGCAGCGATGTGTTTGTGCATCATAGCGCGATTCAGGGTGATGGCTATAAGTCTTTAACCGACGGGCAAGAGGTGGAGTTCGAAATCGAAAAAGGCCCTAAGGGTGAGCAGGCTACCAAAGTAACCAAGCTGTAATTTGAGAAAACAACAGGGGCCCGGGCATAAAAGTCCGGGCCCTTTTTTATAAATGAGGCGTTAAGAAAATATTTGACAACGATAAGGGCCTAAGATAAAATCATATACGGTTACACTCATGTCCAGATTAACCAACGAATAGCGACGATAAAATAATTTTGAGATTTCAAAATTGTCATACCCGCGAAAGCGGGTATCCAGACTATTTTGTCGTCGTGGATTCCCGCCAAAAGATTGCGGGAATGACGCTGTAATGGCTAACTTAGACAGCAATGGTTACGGAGCATTACGTAATAGGGGTTGGTTTGCGCGTATCATTATATTATCGGTGGGATTGAAGAATAGAAAATGTGAAAAAGTAACGGCGGAATTTTCAAAAAAGCCTTGACATTGTGGATTATTTGTATATAATTTTGTATATATGGATAGAAATATCAAATTAACCCAGAAACAAGAAAAATTCTTTAATATTTTAATGGATTATATCCATCGGGAAAAGATTCCGCCCACTAATCGGGAAATTTTAAAAATGATGGGATTAAAATCTCCGAGAAGCGCAGCACAGTATTTAGATGCGCTTGAAGAAAGGGGATATATACAACGCGGCAAAGGCGCAAGAAATATTAAAATTATTAAGTCGCCATATGAAGCGAGCGATTCAAGCAAAACGATCAAGGTTCCAATATTAGGGCATGTTCCATGCGGTGTTCCTTTTCTCGCTGAAGAAAACATCGAAAGAAATGTCGCGATTTCAGAGAAAATAGCGAAGCCGCCATATAAATATTTTATGCTTAGAGCGGTGGGAGACAGCATGAATAAAGCCGGAATAAACGACGGAGATTTAGTTTTAGTAAGGCAACAATTAACCGCGAACAGCGGGGACGCGGTAGTAGCCTTGATAGACGATGAAGCGACGATAAAGGAATTGCGATTACACAAAGATCACATAACTTTAGAGCCAAATTCCATCAATCCAGTCCATTGTCCTATAGTTTTAGAGAGGGATTTTAGAATTCAGGGAATTGTTGTTAGATCAATGCCGGAATTATAACACCGGCGCAAAAAGGAGGGATTAAAATGTCAAAAGGGAAAGTAACGCGAGTTATTGATGGGGATACTTTTAAGGTTGCGGGAGGCAAGGCGATACGGCTTGCTAATGTAAGAGCCCCAGAATTAGGAACTAAAGGCGGGGCAAAAGCGAGGAATGAATTAAGCGAGCGCATTGGCGGCAAAACTATATCATACAATACAGTAGGTAAATCTTATGGAAGAGACGTTGCTAATGTAAAAGTAGCCGGCAAGTCTATTAATCAAGTTATGAGGAATAAGGGATATATTACAAAGGGCAAATAGTTATGCACGCTTTTACCGAAAGTGAAAAGTGGCTTCAGAAAGCAAGTGATTGTTATGACGACGCGGATATACTTATTGATTATGGTAAAAAACAGGGGCCTGTAAAAATAATATATTATTCCGCGTTTTCTTGCGCCAAAGCCCTTTTGACGTTACATAAAATAAAAGCTGTGAAACATTCGTCCGTAATTAGCTTATTCGGTAAAGTATTAGTTAAAGAAAAAGGATTGGATAAAAAATTCGGAAGATTTCTTAATGAAACTTTTAACAAAAGAAAAAACGCGGATTACACTACTTCGCCAGAAGAATTTAGCAGAAACGAACTAAAAGGGTTATTAAAAACATCATCTGATTTTATTCAGGTGACGCGGGAATATATCGCTCAAATAAAATTATAAACGCATGTGTTATTGCGAAAGATAAAAAGACTGCCGGAGTTAGTTGAAAAATTTGGATTAAACAAAGTTTTATTTATATGGCATTAAAAATTTGATATTAATAAAAACAGTCGGGGGATAATTTATGCGTGGTAAATCTTCTTATAATGTTATTTCTCTTTTTTCCGGTTGCGGCGGCCTAGATTTAGGTTTTAAGGGCGGATTCAAATTTCTTAATAAGGCTTATCCAAAGTTAAATTTTAATATCGAGTGGGCCAATGATTTTAATGATTATGCCGCTAAAACATATAATGAAAATTTCGGCAATCATTGCGTTGTCGGGGGTATTTTGGATATTATGGAAAATCGTTTATCTGAAATACCTAAAGCCGATGTTGTAATCGGCGGACCACCATGTCAGGGGTTTAGTTTATTGAATAAAAATCGGCTTAATGATCCACGTAAGCAATTATGGCGTCCCTATCTGGATGTAGTCGCTCATTGCGGTGCGGAAATATTTGTTATGGAAAACGTTCCTCAATTATTAGGCTCTCAGGAGTATCAAGAAATAGTATTCACCGCTGAATCTCTGGGTTTTAAACTGGCTTCGGCAAAACTTTGTGCCGCTGATTACGGAGTGTCACAAACAAGATGGCGGGCATTTATTATCGGCTGTAAATTCACAGATCCGAAATTATTTTTTCCGCCTGAGAAAACATACAGCAAGCCGAAAAATTCAACAACTATTGATGAATTTTTTGATGGATTTGAAAAGTGTATCACAAGAACTAAATTGTGGACTACTGTGCGAGATGTAATAAACGACTTGCCTCCGCCGGTCGGAACGGAAATTCGCAATGATCCAGCGCCGCTTGATTTGCATTTTGGTAGAATGCCTACCCCGTTAAGCATTAAGCGATATAAAGCTATTTCTAGAGAAGGTATGAACCGTTTTGATTTACAGCGTAGGGCTCCTGAATTGACCCCCGCGTGTTGGATTAGGAAGACTCAGGGTGGAACCGATCTTTTCGGGCGCTTATGGTGGGATAGACCGGCTTTTACTATTCGTACCGAATTCTTTAAACCGGAAAAGGGAAGGTATTTACATCCCTCACAGCATAGGCCGATTACTCATAGAGAAGCGGCTAGGTTGCAATCTTTTCCGGATTCATTTAGGTTTACCGGAACTAAAATAGAAATTGCCAAACAAATAGGCAATGCGGTACCTCCTGTTTTGGCTTCGCGCATAGCCGATTGCGTATCGGCAATGTTGGCAAGCAAAGTGAAAGATAATGGTGGACGTATTTACTGTCGCAAAGAGAAAACAGATAATGTCGAGTATCAAAGGGCGGAATACGTCGCCTGAAAAAATTGTGCGTCGTTGCCTTCGTAAACTCGGCTACAGTTTTAAAAAATATAGTGAAGATTTGCCGGGAAATCCCGATATAGTTTTAAAGAAGCTTAGAAAGGTAATTTTTATTCATGGATGCTTTTGGCATAGCCATAAAAATTGTAACCGAGCGGCATTGCCTTCGACAAATAAGCCTTTTTGGGAAAAGAAAATAAAAGGCAATGCGTTGAGAGATGAGTCGATTAAGCGAAAATTGTGGAGACATGGATGGAAAATTTTAACCATTTGGCAGTGCCGGCTAAAAAATTTAGAAAAAGTTGAAAAACGTATTAATACATTTATAAAAAAGAGGTAAGATTATGGGTGCAAGAGATCGGATTCGCAAATATTTCATCGAGCATGTAGGTAACGTTGTAAAGACAAAACAGATACGGAAAGTTGCGGGAATCAGCGAGTATGCCAGACGCGTTCGTGAGCTGAGAGATGAAGAGGGTTATCAAATTATGAGTCATAACGACCGTGCCGATTTAAAACCCGGTGAATATATCCTTGCAACTTTAGACAGAAGGCCGGTTATTTCAAGAAGAATAAGTCCTCAATTACGTAATGAGATTCTTGAGCGAAACGGTTATACTTGTCAAAGATGCGGTGCCGGACCGGGTGATTCGGATCCTTTTAATCCCGGAAGAAAAGCGAGGCTCCATATAGATCATATTAAACCGATAAGTCAGGGCGGTAAGGATACGAAAAATAACCTTAGGGTTCTTTGTTCTGCCTGTAATCAAGGAAAATCTAATGTGCAGCCTCCCAGCGAAACCGCCTTAAATATTTTGGCAAAGATAAGAAAACTGGGAAAATCCGAACAGATAGAAATTTATGAATTTTTAAAAAGGAAGTTTGAAATAAAGAATAAATAGGTTGGCCGCGAAAAAGAGGTAGAAGCAAGGGTTATTTCATTTTAGGGAGAAGCGGGTTCGGCGCGCAACGCGCGCAGGCAGGCAAAGCCCAGAGGTTTGGGCTGAGTCCCGAGCACGCTGACCGCGAAGCCGAAGCGTGTCCGCCGGCCTAAGCGGACAAATAAGCGAGCCCGCCGTGCCGAGCACAAGGCGAGGCAGGCGGCAACGCGAACGGTGAATACACCACAAACGCAGCCGCCCCAGCAAGCCGGAGGGTAGTGGTTTGGCTTCCAAATAGCTAAAGCCACGGGGCTGAGCATTCAATCATAAATTCTTCTTTCGGCATTGGCGTATTGTATTTGGCAGGATTATCGGTATAATATGGTTTGCGTGCGAACTAAACGCGCAATTTTTATTCATAAAGAAATAGGGTCACCCATTGAGATGCCCGTCAAGAGAAAAAACACTCCTCTTGATAAAATTAAGCCAGCTCCTTAAAATTATTATTTTATAAAACAATATTTGACAACGATAAGGGGCTAAGATAAAATCATATACTGGAAAATGCTTAGAAAGAGAATAATTTAACCTCCGGTATCGTCCAAGCGGAGGTTTACTGTTTTTAAGGAGGCTTGCGATGATCGGCGCGTTTAATTATAGGCGGTGTTTGAACGTTATTATCGCTTCTGTGGTATTGTGCGGTATTGTTTCCGGGTGTGCTCCTGAGAAGAACAAGGCGTTGTCCTTGCAATTTTTTGACGAAGTGTATGTGCCGGTTGATATGATGACTTTTTTGTCTATGGATGAGGCCTTGAAAGAACATGGCTACGGAAAAGTGTCTGCCTCAAACACAAAAACCGTATATACCTATAAGCCGGTCCAGCTTGAGGGTGGGGATATTTCGGCGCTGGTTATTTATACCGATATTTCTTTTATTCCTTCCGGAAGCAGTTTTCAGCCTATGCGAGTGCGGCAATGCTATGAAACTGTCATTTCCGATGATCAGGCCGGCGGTGTTTTTGTGAATCCTGAGAGAGCCAATGGGTATGTCATTCCTCGATCGGATATAGGAGCGGCCTTGCCGAAACTTCCCAAGAAAGAACCTCTTGCCTGGGCCATACATATTAAGCAATGAAATAATCTTTGAGGCGCCGGACAAAATATAGTCCGGCCTCACTAAGCGTAAAAAATAACAGGAGGATTGACTGACATGGAAACATTTGAATTTAAGGCGGAAATGAAACAGCTTTTGAATATTATCGTGCATTCTTTGTATAATCACCCGGAGGTTTTTTTACGCGAGCTTATCTCTAATTCTTCGGATGCCCTGAATAAGGCGCGTTTCAGGAAGCTGACTGATAAGGATATTGTTGATCCGGATGCCGATTTAGAAATCAGGATTGAGGTTGACTCCAAGAAAGATAAGTTTTCCATAGAAGACTTTGGAATCGGAATGACTAAAGAGGAGCTGATTAATAATATCGGGACTATTGCCTCATCCGGAACATTAGAGTTTTTACGCCGGGTAAAAGAGCAAAAGGCTGCCTTTGAGGGGAATTTGATCGGGCAGTTTGGCGTGGGTTTTTATTCCGTGTTTATGGTTGCTGATGAGGTATCGGTAGAAACCCGCGGCGCCGACAGCTCTTCCAAAGGCTATCTCTGGAAGTCCGGCGGAGAAGGGAATTTCACCATCGAAGAAATTGATCGAAAGCACCGGGGAACCAAGATTTCTTTTAAGTTCAAAGAGAGCGCCAAGGAATTTTCCCAGGACTACCGGATAAAAGAAATTATCAATAAGTATTCTAACTTTGCCGATTTCCCTATACTTTTAAACGGAGAAAAGGTAAACAAGGTAACCGCCCTTTGGCACAAGAAGACGGATGAGCTTAAAAACCAGGACCTGGATGAGTTTTACAAGTTTGTCAGCAATGATTTTGAAGGGCCCCTGGGGCATTTGCATATGTCTATTGAGGGAGTGGTAAATTTTAAGGCTCTGGTTTTTATCCCCAAGACCGCACCACAAGACCTGATGCGCCTGCATAATGAAAAATCCCTGCACCTTTACGCCAATAAGATACTTATCCAGAATGACTGCAAAGAATTGCTTCCGGAATATCTGCGTTTTGTCAAAGGGGTGGTGGATACTACGGATTTGCCTTTAAATATTTCGCGGGAGGTAACCCAATCCAGCCCGGAAATGCTTAAAATAAAGAGTGTAATTACCTCTAAGATACTCTCTTTCTTAGAAAGCTGGGCGCAAAGCGATAAAGAAAAATACGCTGTTTTTTATAAGAATTTCGGCCCGCTGTTAAAGGTGGGGATAAATTCGGATTTTGAAAACAAGGATAAGATAATCGAACTCTTAAGGTTTGAATCTTCCTTGAGGCCCAAGGGGGAACTGGTGTCTTTTAAGGAATATGTCCAGAGGATGCTCTCCGACCAGAAGGAGATTTATTATCTTTCCGGTGAGAACAGGGAGATTCTGGAAAGAAACCCTAATTTGGAATATTTTAATAAGCATAAGATAGAGGTGCTTTTTTTAACCGAGCCGATGGATGTCTTTGTGGTGCCTTCAATCCCGGAATACGATAAAAAGCATATTGTCTCTATCCAGAAATCAGATATTGATTTAAAGGCTGAGGAGAGAATCGAAAAGCCGGATGATAATCTGACTAAGTCTTTGATTTCTCTATTTAAGGCGGCCCTGGGAGGAAAAGTAGAGGATGTGCTGGTTTCCAAGCGTTTAGTTGATTCTCCGGTTACCCTGGTTTCGGGTAAAAGCGGCCTTGAACCGCAGATGGAGAGAATGATGCGGATGATGGATAAGGATTTTCAGAAGCAAAAAAGGATACTTGAGGTGAATATAACGCATCCGCTTATTCGTAATCTTTCGCGGATTTATTTAGCCGATACGACTAACCCAATCTTAAACAAATGCATAAACCAGCTATATGAAGGGGCCTTATTTATTGACGGAGAGCTTAACGCGCCGGGTGATTTCATCAAACGGATGACCGAGATTATGCAAGAAGCCACCGAAAAGTAGAAAGAAGAGAGGGTTGAAATGGACAGCCTGTTGAAAAAGATAATTGAGTCGGCCGGAATTCCCGGATACGAAAGCGAAGTTGCCAGGTTGATGTTCAATGAGTTTAAGAAGGTTTCTAATGATGTTCATATTGATAGCTTCGGTAATGTTATTGCTAAAAAAGGCAAAGGCAAAAAGAAGATTATGCTCGCCGCCCATATGGATGAGGTGGGGCTTCTGGTTAAGCATATAAGTAAGGAAGGATTTATAAGTTTTATCAAGATTGGGGGGATTGATGACCGGATATTACCCGCTCAAAGGGTTATCATTAAGGCTAAAAAAGGAGATGTTATCGGCATAATCGGATCCAAGCCTCCGCATCTGCAAAAAGAAGAAGATAAAAAACATCCGCTTAAATATGAGGATATGTTTATTGACATCGGCTGTCCAGGCAGGGAGGAAGCGGAAAAAAAGATTGAGATTGGCGACGCGGTAATTTTTGAGCCGAACTCCGGGGTATTAAACGGTAAGCTTTATTACGGCAAGGCGGTGGACGACCGGGTGGGTTGTTACGCCCTGATTAAAATATTTGAGAAGATTAAGGCGCCGGCGGAGATTTATGCCGTGGCTACCGCCCAGGAAGAAGTCGGGCTTAAGGGCGCCAGGACTTCTTCTTTTAAAATTAACCCGGATTTCGCTATTGCCCTGGATACCACCGTGGCCGGAGATACTCCCCAGATTCAAGAAAGAGAGTCGGCGTTAAAATTAGGCCAAGGTGTGGCCATAACCCTGATTGAGGCCTGCGGCCGGGGTATGATTGTGAATGAAAAAGTTAAGAATATCTTAATTGAGGCCGCCAGGGCTAATAAGATAAAATATCAGATAGATGTGATTGACGGCGGCATGACCGACGGGGCAATGATATATATGAACCGGGAGGGCGTGCCTACCGGGGTCTTGAGTATCCCCTCACGCTATATCCATTCAGCCACGGGTGTTTTTCACATTGACGATGTTTCTGCCGCGATAGACTTAGCCATAAAATCCGTCGAAAAAATGGCGCTTTAAACGTCTATCCTTTCCTCCAATGTTTCAGAATATCCTCATAATCGGCCACTCTAATATCGGGGACGCCTGCTATAATGCCGTTGTGGCGGCACCCCTGCATGAGCAGTTTCCCCGGGCCAGGATTTCTATTCTTACCTCGAGCCGCACCCAGAACATATTCCAGGGATATACCGGCATACATAAGATTTTTTTATTTGATACCTATGCCAAGGACAAGGGGTTATTCGGATATTTGAGGCTTATTCGCGCTTTACGTAAAGAGAAATTTGATTTAGCCGTGGTCTTAAATAGCACCTTGCTGTATAAGTTCTTAGGGATACCGCGGGTATGGAGTGTGCGCGAATACCTGGGAAGGCGCCCCTGCGAAGTAAAAAAACATATCGCGGATATCTATTTAGAGTTTTTAAAGGCACAAGGCATATCGTCTAATCAGGCCAGGTTCCATTTTAATTTCAGTGAACAGGAGAAAAGTTTTGCCGGTGATTTCCTGAAAGAGCGGTCCGTAGGCCCGGAGGATATCCTTATCGGCATTTTACCTGTTGCCGCCTGGTCACTAAAAAGCTGGCCCATTGAAAGATGGAATGAATTAGCGAAAATTCTAAGATCCCGATACAGCGCTAAGTTGATTGCTTTGGGAAAGAGCGGTGATGATTCTTTCGGGCGCGAGGTTCTTAAGAATATGTCTTCGGATATAATTGGCGCGATTGATAAAACCAGCCTTAAGCAGGCAATGGCCATACTTAAACGTTGTAACCTCTTTATTGCCCCGGATTCCAGCCTCTTACATTTGGCAAGCTGTATGGGGGTAGAGGCGATAGGCCTGTATGGGGCAACTTCCCCGGAATATATTTATCCATATTTTCACCGCGAGAGTATGATTGTTTCCAAATCAGCCTTAGGGTGTATGCCGTGTTATCCCGGGAGCAGGATAGCGGTGTGTAAAAAAGAATTTCAGCCGGGTGAATGTATGGATGGCATCAGCGTAGAGGATGTCTTGGCGGCGGTTGAGGCAAAATTACATCGCGGCAGTCTTTAATTTTTTAAAAATAATGGTATAATGCTTTATTCTTTGTTTCCTGGACTTATACCTACGGTAATCATAGAGAAAGGCCGGTAATGGAAAAAGATAACGCGACTTCTGAATTTTTGTCATTAGTGGATGTCGAGAATTATGATGACATTTACAGCAAAGATATCTCAGGCGGCAGGTATTTTGGCCAGCCCGTCAGTTGTATTATAGAAGGCGAAAAACGCCTGCGCCAAAAGGCCGAGCGGCCCATCGCCTATTTCTCCATGGAATACGGCCTGGCCACCAGCTTCTATAATAAATTCAGCGCGGCGCGTCCGGTGAGCGCGAATAACCGAAACCAGGAGCAGGAAGTTTTTTCCAATTACCGGCTGGCGGATTATTTCTTCGGGGTAAAGATAGACCGCCTGATGGATCTGCCTATTTATAGCGGCGGATTAGGGGTTTTGGCCGGGGACACCATCAAGACCATGGCTGATTATAAACTTCCCGCGGTAGGAATCGGCATGCTTTGGAATACCGGTTATTTCCGGCAGAAGTTTTGGTTTAAATACGGCCAGATGCCGGAAAGGATACACTGGGATGTATCCTCTTATCCCGGGCTTATCCCTCTAAAAAACAGGGTAAAGATTTCTTTAAAATCCGAAGAAATACATCTGCGTTTATGGAAGTATTATGTCTACAGCTATAATCAGGATTACGCCCTGCCGCTAATCCTGCTTGATTCTAATATCGAGCCGAACAATGAAAATAACCGCCATCTTACCGATCAGCTCTACCGCAGTGACAATGGTTGGATCAAGGCGATACAGAGGATAATTTTAGGGATGGGTGGGGCGGCCGCTCTTAAAGAATTGGGTTATACTATTGATAAATTTCATTTAAACGAAGGCCACGCGGTATTCGCCTTTGTGGAGAAGGCCAGAGGGCTGGCTAAAAATGAAATTCAGGAACTCAAGAAACATTTTGCCTATACCTGTCATACCCCGGTTGAGGCCGGCCATGATAAGTTCAACAGCGGAGATTTAAGTAATATTCTGAAAAAAGATGATTTTGAGATTGTCCGGGAATTCGGCCGGGAAGACGGGGATTTGATAAATCTTACCTTGCTGGCGATGAATGTCTCTTCGGCTATTAATGCCGTAGCCAGGAAGCATCGGGATGTGATGCATCTTCAGTTTCCGGCTTACAAGGAAAGGATACAATACGTAACCAACGGGGTGCATACCCATACCTGGATTTCGGACAGGTTTAAGGCCTTGTATGAAAAATATCCCGCGGCCTTTAAAGAGATTAAGTCTAATCCCTTTGTTCTGGAGAATGCCCAAAATTTAAAGGATGACAAAAATTTCCGCCAGGATCTCTGGCAGGCGCATCAGGATAACAAGGGGGAGTTCTGTTCTTTCCTGGATAAATGGGGCCTGGGCCGGGATATTTTTACCGTCTGCTGGGCCAGGAGGGTAGCCGCCTATAAACGGCCAAGCCTGATACTTCAGGATGTGAAAAAATTGCTGGAGATGGCCAAAAAATACGGCCCGATACAGATAATCTTTGCCGGCAAAGCCCATCCCCAGGATAATCTCGGTTTTACCTATATAAATGAGATGCTGGATAAAATAGATACCCTGACCGGGGTGTATGAGCATCTAAAGATTATTATGTTGGAAAATTACGACATAGCCCTGGCTAAGATGTTGATTTCCAGCGTGGATGTCTGGCTGAATAATCCTTTGCCGCCTTTCGAGGCGTCGGGCACCAGCGGGATGAAGGCCATTCTTAACGGGGTAGTGCAGGTAAGCACCCTTGACGGCTGGGTGGTTGAGGCTGAGGATAAAAACATCGGAAAGATTTTCGGCTACCGGGCCCCGGAGGGAAAGCCTGCCAACGAGTATGACCTGCGTCTGGCGGATGATTCCCGGGAGCTATATCTTGCCTTAGGCGAAATGATTAAGCTTTATTATAAGACCAATAATAAAGGCAAGGTGGATATTCATTCACAGTGGATAGACCTGATGATAAACTGTCTTAGCGCGGGAGCCCATTTTAATACCTATAGGATGCTGGATGAATATAAGCGCCTAATTTGGAATATCTAATTAGCAGAGAACCAAAAAACTAAAAACCGGAAAATCTAAAACAGAAGCAAAAGTTATTCATGTTTCGGTTTTTATTTTTCGGTTATTTTTTTAAACACGAAAGCGCGAAATATGTTAAAAATAACGGATACCGTAAAGGCACGAAATCAGCTTGTTGACCGGAAAGTTTTTTATCCATTTTCCGCGTTTTTTGCGGTGTAAGGATTATTTTTTAATTTTTATTTTGCGCTTTAGCGGTTAAAGAGGAGGTAAAATGAATACCGGACTTACGGTTATAAATGAAAAGGTGGCCAAGGAGAGCGCTTTTACCGCCGCCTTGATTCAGGAAATGCGCAAGGTAATCGTGGGCCAGGATTACCTGTTAAACAGGCTTTTGGTGGGGATTCTGGCCAATGGCCACATTCTGGTTGAGGGCGTGCCGGGTTTGGCTAAGACCCTTTCCATAAAAACCTTATCCCAGGCGATAAATACCAAATTCCAGAGGATACAATTTACTCCTGACCTTCTGCCCGCGGATTTGGTGGGGACTCTGATTTATAATCCCAAAGAAGGGGTATTCACTACTAAGAAGGGGCCGATATTCGCCAACATTATCCTGGCTGATGAGATAAACCGCGCCCCGGCAAAAGTGCAGAGCGCGCTTTTAGAAGCGATGCAGGAGAGGCAGGTTACTATCGGAGAAAATACCTTTAAATTGGATGAGCCGTTTTTAGTTATAGCTACCCAGAATCCTATAGAACAGGAAGGGACCTATCCTTTGCCTGAGGCCCAACTTGACCGTTTTATGCTTAAATTAAACGTAACTTATCCCACCATTGAAGAAGAGTCAAGGATTCTCAAAACCATGGGTTTTACCGATAAGAAAATTCAGGCCGCGGCCGTGGTTGAGCCCAAGGATATCTTCAGGGCCAGGGCGGTGGTAGATGAAATCTATTTGGATGAAAAATTAGAGAAATATATCTTAGATATTGTTTTTGCCACCCGGGACCCCAAGAAATATAAGTTAGATGAACTCTCCGGCCTTATTCAATATGGCGCCTCTCCCCGGGCCACTATTTACCTTGCTGTTGCCGCCAAGGCCTACGCCTTTACCCAGGGCCGGGGCTATGTCAGTCCCCAGGACATAAAATCAATCGGCCCGGATATTTTACGCCACCGGGTGATTGTCAGCTATGAGGCCGAGGCCGAGGAAAAGACCTCCGATGATATCATCCAGAAAATCTTTAGTGAAATAGAAGTCCCGTAGGGGCGGTTCGCGAACCGCCCCTACCTCGGCTAAAAAAATGATACCTAAAGAAGTCCTAAAAAATATCCGGCGTATCCAGATAACCACCTCTCGGATGGTTAATGATGTTTTTGCCGGACAATACCAGAGCGTATTCAAGGGCCGGGGTATGGAGTTTGAGGAGGTCAGGGAATATCAGCCGGGAGACGAAATCCGTTCTATAGACTGGAATGTTACCGCCAGGACGGGTCATCCCTACATCAAGAAATTCGTTGAAGAGAGGGAATTGACGGTGATGTTGGTTTTGGATATGTCGGCCTCTTGTTTCTTTGGCACGGCAAAACAGCTTAAGCGGCAATTGGCCGCGGAGTTTTGTTCGGTTTTGGCCTTTTCAGCAATCCGTAACAATGACCGGGTAGGTTTTATCGCCTTTACGGACCGGATAGAAAAATTTATTCCTCCGCGCAAAGGCCTGCGCCATGTCTTAAGGGTTATCCGGGAGGCGCTTTATTTTAAACCTGAAGGTCAGGGCACGGATATCAACATTGCCTTAGAATATCTGAATAAGGTCTCCCGGCGCAAGACAATTACCTTTGTGGTTTCGGATTTTTATTCCGGGGATTTTAAGAAAATGCTTTCAGTCAGCAACAAACGCCACGATATTATTGCCGTAACCGTAACCGACCCCTGGGAATTAAGCCTGCCGGATGTGGGTATAATCAGTTTGGAGGATTCTGAGACCGGAGAGAGTTTTATGCTGGATACCTCGGATTCCCGCCTGCGCCGGGAATACGCGCTAAACTCTCAAAAGAGATTTAAGGAGAGAAATAAGTTTTTTCAATCCGGCGGCGTGGATACGATTGATATCCGCACTGATATTCCCTATGCCAAAAGCTTGTTTAAGTTTTTCAGAGCCAGGGAAAAAAGAAGGTTGTTTAGGTGAGTCAAATGAAAGGGTTTTTTAGAGCTATTTTTACGGTGTGGTTATTGAGTATTTCTTTTGTTTCCTGGGCTGAACCAGTGGGTAGGCCGGGTCCGGAAATTTTGGTTAAGGCCGAACTGGATAAAACCTCGGTAAGAAATCTTCCCCTTAACAAGGGGAGGCGGGGAGGGGTAACTATCGGGGATAAGATTAGGTATTCCTTAATTGTATCCGCGAAAAAGAATATTGAAGTAGAATTTCCGGATTTTGGCGGTAATTTAGGAAATTTTGCCATTAAGGATTTCGGCTCAAGCAAAAAAGTCTTCTTAGGACAGCAAAAGATAACCCAGTGGTATGTTTTGGATACCTATGCTATTGGAAAGCAAACCATCCCCAAAGCCCTGGTAAAATACCGCCGCCAAGGAGAAAGTGATTGGAGCCGCCTTGAGACCGAAGAAAAAGAAATAGAGGTTAAGAGTCTCCTGGATAATCCGGGAGTAAAGAGAGAATTGCGGCCGATCAAAGAACCGTTGGATTTTCCTTCCCGCGCGCGCTATGTCCTCTTAGGGATTTTGATTCTTTTGTTTATTCTGTCCGGGATAGTGATATTTCGGAAAAAGAAAAAGAATTCAGCCCGGCCGGCAGAATTACCGCCTGCCCACCAAATAGCTCTGCGAAAGCTCAACGAACTTAAAGCCAGGGGTCTTATTGCTCAAGGAAAGATTAAGGAATATTACATTGAGATATCCGGGATTATCCGGCACTATATTGAAGACAGGTTTAAACTTAGCGCTCCGGAAATGACCAGCGAGGAATTCTTACTCAAGGCCAAAGATGCCCAAGAGCTAAGCCTCCCGCGGAAGGATTTATTAAGTGATTTTTTGCTATCCTGCGACTTGGTGAAGTTTGCCCGGTATAGTCCTTCGGAAAAAGAAATAGAGGCAGTCTTTGAATCAGCCAAAAGGTTTGTTGAAGAGACTAGGGAAGAAATAAATGCTCCTGCGTAATCCTTCATTATTGGTGTTATTACCGTTAGCGGTATTGGCTATATTTTACGCTCAAAAAAAGAATACCCGCTCGGCAATAAAATTTACCTCAGGGAGACTATTAAAGGGTTTGCCGGATTCTTTTAAGCTTAAGTTAGCTAAAAATCTATTTTTCTTAAGGCTGGCCTCTTGTATCCTGATTATATTTGCCTTGGCCCGGCCGCAGTCTCCGCTGGCAGATTCCAAGATTCAATCCGAAGGTATAGATATCGTCCTGGCGATAGATTGCTCGACCAGTATGCTGGCTGAGGATTTTAAGCTCGGCGGACTAAGGAAAAATCGGCTGGAAGTAGTCAGGGAAGTAGTTAAAGATTTCATCCGGGGAAGGGCCAGTGATCGTTTGGGCCTGATTGCCTTTGCCGGGGGAGCCTATACGGTTTGCCCTTTAACGTTGGATAAGGGTTGGCTTTTGGAGAATTTAGAGAGGGTTAAAACCAGCCTGATTGAAGACGGCACCGCCATCGGCCTGGGATTGGTTTGCGCGTTAAACAGCCTCAAAAACACCAAGGTCAAAACCAGGATAGTCATCTTGCTTACTGACGGACGCAATAATGCCGGAGGAATCTCGCCGCTTACCGCCGCTGACGCGGCTAAGGCCTTAAAGATTAAGGTCTATACCATCGGAGCCGGCACCAAGGGCTCGGCTCCTTATCCGGTCAAGGATTTCTTCGGCAATACGGCGTATCAGTTGATGGATGTGGATATTGATGAAGATGTTTTAAAAGAGATTGCCGCCAAGACCGAGGGGAAATATTTCCGGGCCACCGATACCGAGAGCCTGCGCCAGATCTATAAAGAAATAGATAGATTGGAAAAGACCGTTATTGAGGACAAGGGTTATCAGGAATATAAAGAATTATTCCCGCTATTTTTGATTCCGGGATTAATTTTATTGTTTGCCGAGATTATTTTATCCAATACCTTTTTGAGAAAAATACCGTAAATGAGACTTGCCCCGTTAGAAGCTATAGAGAAATTTGAAAGCAGTGAGAGGCTTCTAACGGGGCTTGCCCAGCCTTTTATATTATATGTTTTTTTGCTGATTGCCGCGGTAATAGTATTTTATCTTTGGTCTTTTAGGGGCCGCGGAAAAACCCTGGAGAAGCATATTCAAAAGGAGCTTTTGCCCGAACTGCTTTCCTCGGTTGACTTAAAAAAACAGAAGTTAAAGGCAGCCTTAATTCTGGCCGGGATTATTTTTAGCCTTTTAGCTTTGACGCGTCCGCAATGGGGTTTTCATTGGGAGGAGTCAAAAAGATACGGCCTGGATATTATTATCGCCCTGGATACCTCCAAAAGTATGCTGGCGGAAGATGTCAAGCCGAACAGGTTAGAGCGCTCCAAGCTGGCAGTGAGGGATTTGGTTAGGCAGTTAAACGGGGACAGAATCGGCCTGGTTGCTTTTGCCGGAGATGCCTTTTTGCAATGCCCACTGACCGTTGATTACAGCGGCTTTTTGCTTTCTTTGGAGGCTGTTTCCCCGGGGACAATCGCCCGGGGCGGAACTTCCGTTTCGGGCGCGATAAAAGAGGCGATAAAAAGTTATGCCGGAGGCCAAAAGAAATATAAAGTCCTGATTATTATTACCGACGGCGAAGACCATGAGGGCGATGCCCAAAGCGCGGCCCTGGAGGCCAAGAAAGAAGGGATTATTGTTTTTACTATCGGTATCGGGACTAAGGAAGGCGAACTTATCCTGGTTCCGGGGGAAGGCGCGCGAAAAGAATTCTTAAAAGACAAAGAAGGCAATGTGGTAAAAAGCCGCCTTGATGAAGCTCTTCTGCAAAGAATCGCCCTGGCTACCGGAGGAAGCTATGTGCGCTCAAGCTCCAGGGAATTCGGATTGGATTTGATTTATCGGGAGAAATTAGCTAAAATGGAAAAACGGGAAGTGGAGAGCAGGTTGATTAAGCATCATGAAGAGCGTTTCCAGATTCCGCTTGTCCTGGCCCTATTGGCGCTCTTGCTTGAGTCGTTGATTAGCGATAGAATAAAATGAGACACTTATGTCTTGCCAAAGGCGTGGCAGTAATGAGTATGAAAATAGAGTTTGGGTTATCTGTGTCGCGTAGCGGCGCGATTTATCGCGCTTATGAGGTGATTTCCAAATGAAAAGGATGCTTTGTTTGCTTGTCGGTCTTATTGCGTGCTCTGCTTCTTTAGTTTTTGCCAAAGATGCTCACCAGGCGGTTTCCCAGGGTAATAAATTATATAAAGAAAATAAGCTTGATCAGGCCTTAAAATTATATGACCAGGCAATCGCGGATAAGCCGGATTCTCCGATAGTTAACTTTAACAGGGGGGATGTTTATTTTAAAAAGGGCGATTTTGAGAAAGCCAGCAGTGATTTTGAAAAGGCCCTTTTGAGTGAAGATAAGTTATTGGAATCCCAGGCAAATTATAATATCGGGAACTCTAAATATAAATTAGGCAAGCTTAGGGAAAATACCGACCCGGCCTCATGCGCGAAGTTGCTGGGTCAGGCGCTGGATTATTATAAAAGGGCGCTGGATTTAAACTCCCAGGATGAGGATGCCAAGTTTAACCATGAATTAGTAGAGGAAGAATTGAAGGCTATTCGGAATAAGCTGAAATCGCAAAAAGATCAACAAGCCAAAGAAGAAAAGTCTACTGATAAGAAAGAAGATAAAAACGGCAGCCAATCCCGGAATGGTAAAGAAGGCCGGTCCGAAGCTCCGCGGGAAAATAAGGAAGCCGAAAGTAAAGCTGATCCTCAAGCAAAAGAAGGTCAGGAGAAAGAAGAAGCAGGTGGCAAGCAGCAGCAAAGCGGGCAGAAAGAAGAACCGGCGCAAGGAGCGCAAGATTCAAAAGAGATGTCGCAAGCCGAGGCCCGCATGCTTTTAGAGGGCTATAGCCAGCAGGCGATGCCGGGAAGCCAGGCCAAAGATAAAGAAAAAAGTTATTCCCGGCAAGTAGATAAGGACTGGTAGGGTGAATAATATCAAATATCAAATATTAAATATCAAAAATAAAAGATTAAAAATCAAAAATCTTTTGAGAAATTTTACATTTTGGTTTGTCATTTTGATATTTGATTTTTGGTTTTTGATTTTTCCTTGCCTGGCCAAGGATGTAAGTTTTACTCTGAGCGCTCAAAGGAATAAGGTTTCCCTGGGTAGTTATTTTGAGCTTTATTTTAGTTTTGAGGGGACCCAGGATATTCCGGCGATGGAGCTGCCTAAGATGGAGGGATTTCAAGATCGTTATCTGGGCCCCTCAACCCGGATGTCCATAATTAACGGCCAGGTTACCAGCTCCGTAACCCATACCTATAATCTTATTCCTTTAAAGATAGGGACTTATAAGATTGGGCCTTTTAAGTTTGATTATAAGGGGAATTCTTATATCTCCAATTCTTTGAACATTGAAGTAGCGGAGGCTCAAGCTCAAGCTGATAGCCAGGATGCCTCAAGCGGTGGGGATGCCCCGGATATACACAGCCGCGTATTTCTGATAATCCAGGCCGCCAAAAACAGGGTCTACCTGAACGAGGTTATTCCTTTATCCATAAAATTATATGTCAATAAATTGGCGGTTCAAGATATTCAGTATCCCATAGTGAGTCATGAAGGATTTTCACTTGGAGCGCTGGAGAAGCCTAAGCAATATGAGGAGGCATTAGGCGGGGTTAATTATCAGGTTATTGAATTTATTACTTCTATATTCGGCCTGAAACCGGGAGAGTTCCGCCTGGGGCCGGCTAATTTAGAATGTAATCTGCTGATTAAAAAACAAGCCAAAAGGCAATCAACGTCAGGTTTTGATGATCTTTTTGGTTCCGGTATGTTTGAGGATTTTTTTGGCCAATATCAGGCCTATCCGCTTAATCTAAAATCCGCGGACATCCCCATAACTGTTTTGGTTCTTCCGGAAGAAGGAAAACCGGCTGATTTTAACGGCTCGGTGGGTGATTTTGAAATGGAGGCGTCGCTAAGTTCTTCAGAAATTAAAGCCGGGGATCCCATTACTTTGAAAGCCGGGATTAGAGGAAAAGGAAATTTTAATACTGTAACCGTTCCGAAGATTGAGGCCGGAAACAACCTTAAGGTATATGAGCCGCAAGTGAAGCAGGATGCCCGGCAAAAGGATTTTGAGCAGGTAATTATTCCTTTGGATGAAAGCATCCGGGAAATTCCGGCCTTGAGATTCAGTTTTTTTAATCCTGATGCCGGAAAATACCAGACTATTGTGAAGGGGCCGTTTCCCTTAAAGGTTTTAGCGCCGGATAAAAGCGAGGAGCTTAAAGTAATTGATTCTCAATCTCCCCGCCTATTAGTGCCGGATGAAAAAGAAGAAGAGCTGGGCCGGGATATTGTATATATTAAGCCTATGGCCGGAAAATTGAAAAAACAGGGGGAGTATCTTTATAAAAATAAGGCATTTTTATGGCTACAGGTTTTTCCGCTTTTGAGTTTTTTGGTCATCTATATTTTAAAATTGAGAAACCAAAGGCTGAAAACTGACCTAAGATACGCCCGCAAGCTATCCGCTCCCAGAAAAGCAAGAGCGGGCTTGAATAAAGCCGGAAATTATTTATCTCAGGGCCGGAATAAGGAATTTTACGATACGTTGTTTCAAAGCCTCCAGGAATACCTGGGCGATAGATTTCATCTTCCTTCCCAGGCCATCACTATAGATATCATTGATGGAATATTAAAACCAAAATGCGTCTCTACCGACATGGTGAACAAGCTGAGGGATATTTTTAATGTGTGTGACACGGCAAGATATTCCTCCTCAGAATTCAGCGCCGATGAGATGAAGCAGGCCTTAAGAAAGTTAGAAGAAGTAATTGATTATTTTCAGAAAGCAAAGATATGAAACCATTATATCTCGCCAAAGTCGGACACCAAACCTTGTCAGCCGTGCTGCGCAGCGGTGCCTGCCTACCGCAGGCAGGCGATTTAGCGCACCTAATAGGAGATTTTCAGGTGAAACAGTCATGCCTCGCCAAAGGCGTGGCACCAATGAGTATGGAAATAAAGCTTGAATCGTCCGTGTCGTGTAGCGGTGCGATTTATCGCACCTGTAAGGGGATTTTCGGATGAAAAAATTATTATTTTGTTTCGCGGCTCTGATAGCAGTATTTTTTAGCGCTGATTCCGCGTTTTGCGCTGAAAATGATTTAAACCAGATTTTTAAGGCCGCCAATTCCTTTTATCAAGAGGCAAAATACGACCAGGCCATCTTGGAATATGAAAAAATAATTAGCCAGGGCCTGGATAGCGGCAATCTCTATTATAATCTGGCCAACTGTTATTTTAAAAAAAGGGAATTAGGAAAAGCCGTGCTCAATTATGAGCGGGCTAAGACCCTGATGCCGGCTGACAGCGATTTGAAGTCAAATTACGATTACGCGCGCTCTCTATTAAATCTGGATCCTGGCGAACTCTACGGGAAGCCCTGGATAAGGTTTCTGGATAGGTTATTTTCGGCCTGGGATATTAATTCTCTGACTATATCTTTATCACTGTTGTCCGCGACAGTCTTTCTGGTGCTTATCTTAGGCCTATTCTTTGAGCAGGTTAAGCCGGCCTTAAAAATAATCCTGCCGCTCGTCGCGGTATTATTTTTAGCCTTTTTGGTCTCTTTTAACCGGAAAATCACCTACCTGAATAATTCCGCCGTAGTTATCAGCCCGGAAGCGCAAGTAAGGTTTGAACCCTTGGAAAGCGCGACCACCTATTTCACCCTTGGCCAGGGGAACCTGGTTGAGGTCAGAGAAACAACCCCTTCCTGGGCCAAAATCCGCCGCCCAGACGGCAAAATCGGCTGGGTCAACCAAGATTCTCTCGGCCTTGTCTTTCGGCAAGAAAACTAATAAATTACCATCAAAAAATAAAGGACAATACCATGGGTTTTTCCGCCTCATATGAGGCGGAAGATGGGAACATTCGCGCTGTGTGTGCCGCAAGCAGGCGAGTCAGGTGTTCCTAACTCTATTCAAGAAATAGCAGTAATCAGACTGTGTCATAATGTCATCCCTTCACTTTGTTCAGGGCAGGCTCTGAGCGTTAGCGAAGGATCTCGTCTTTTAAATCACCGACGATATTTTTCGGTCGCTCTGCTCCTTCAGAATGACAAAATGGTCATTTTAAGAGATTGCGACACAGTCTAAATGGAAAAAGTATCGGCAGAGGCTTTTGCTGATGAGGATTTACAATGAGGTGTGAGGAGGTTTGGTGGAAAGAACAGCCCCAGCCCAAAGCCAAAACGCGCCCGTTTTACTCTTGACGAATTCATTTTTGTATTGTATACTTTAAGTATGATTGATTAATGTTAATTAGCTTTGATTAGCGGAGGGAATAAACGATGGTAACTGCAAAAGTAATACCCGCGGTAGAAGCAAGAGTGCACCTGGGAGAGATTATGAAAAGGTCTTTTAAGAAAGGTGATCGCTTTATAGTTGAGAAAGCGGGGATCCCCATGATTGCCATACTGAGCGCGGACGAATATACCCGATTTATCCAGGAAAGAGAGGAGCAGTTTAAAATATTTGATAAGATTAGAGCTAAGGCGCCTAATTTACCTGTTGAAGAAGTAGAAAAGGATGTCCGCGTGGCAATGCAGGCGGTCAGGAAAAAACATGCTTAAGGCAGTTATTGATATAAACCTCTTCGTAAGTGGAATGATAAGTAAAAAAGGCAACCCCGCGAAATTATTACAGCTATGGCACGACCGTGCCTTTCTGGTGGTTATATCCGAGCAAATGGTAGAAGAGCTGGGAAGGGTATTACGGTATCCCCACCTAAGAAATAAATATAATCTGAAAGACGAAGAGATAGAGCTGGCTGTAGACACGATAAAAAAATTTGCGATTGTGCTGCCGGATGTAATAAAGCTGAATGTAATTAAAAATGATCCTGATGACAATAAAGTTCTCGCGTGCGCTCTGGCAGTCCAGGCCGATTATATTGTTTCCGGAGATAGCCATCTTCTTGACTTGGGTGTATTTGAGAATATTCCTATTGTAACGGTAAAAGATTTTATAGACCACATTTAGCCTAACGCGTAAACGTTTTTCTGCTTGAGCCTATAAATATCATCCCCGAAAAATCCGCCCGAGAAATCCCTGGCAGTGATGCTTTTTATTTAGCATTATCCTATCAAAATATCCTTCCTGTTGTATTCTATCCTTGATATAATACCTTTATGGTTAACCAAAATCCGCCGCTATCGCCTCAGGTAACTATAGTTGAAGCCTCGGCCGGCTCGGGGAAGACCTATTGCCTGGCCGGGCGCTATATCCGGCTGTTGATGGGTGGCAGTCTCGCGGAAATTCCTTTAAAGAGCGTCCTGGCTATTACCTTCTCCAACAAGGCGGCATTGGAGATGAAGGAAAGGATTCTGGAATTTTTAAAGATGCTGGCCCTGGATAAATTTCCCAGCCGTAAGGACAAGGTGGATTTCCTGTCTTTTATCGGCATAGAAGAAGAATTCGCCTGTCAAAAGGCCCGCCTGATAATGGATGAGATTGTCCGCGGCTATAATTATTTCCAGGTTCAGACCATTGACAGCTTTGTCAACGCCATACTTTCCGGATGCGCCTTTAAGTTTCATCTTTCCTCCGCCTTTAGAATCAAGCATAATTATGCCGATAATCTATCTTATAGCTTAGACAAATTTATTGACCAGGCCAATAGCGACCTGAAAATTCAGGAGATGTTTTCGGATTTCCTGGAGCAATATATTTATCTGGAAAATAAGAAGGGCTGGCTGCCTAAGCCGGACATACTTTCTTTGCTGGGGAGTTTATTTGTCTTAAGTAATGTCTATGGGATGGGTTTTACCAGATACCCTAAAGAGGCCAAAGACCTGCTGGGTAAGAAAGAGCGTATTGTTAAGCTGATGGGGGAGCTAAGAAAACAGATGCCCGAGGGGATAAATATGCGGACCTGGGGCAGTTTTATGGATTCCTCAACCTTTAGCGTTTTAGGGGTGGAGAAGTTTTTTCTGCCTTTTGCCAAGGATGAATTCAAGATGAAGAAGGGTTTCCCGGCTGATGATAACGCGCTGAGGCTCTGGAAAGAAATCAAGGATGAGATAGCCGGGTTTTATACCTGGAGGGCTTATTCATTATTTAACTGTTATATTGATATATTTTCCGGAGTGCTGGAGTATATGGAAGATTTATCCCGGAAAGAGGATGTGCTTTTTCTCCTGGAATTAAACAGCCGCGCCCGCAAGCTTTTTGCTGAAGGAGGGATGAATATCCCTGAGCTTTATTATAGATTATCCGCCCAATTCCGGCATTTCTTGATTGATGAGTTTCAGGATACCAGCTTATTACAATGGGAGAATCTTTTTCCCATGGCGAGCGAGGCGCTTTCTGTCGGCGGCTCTTTATTTTACGTGGGAGACAAGAAGCAGGCTATCTATAGATTCCGGGGCGGTGAGGTTTCTTTAATTGACGAACTTAAAAATAATCTCGAACAGTTTAATGTTTCGGAGGAGCCGTTAAGTAAAAATTACCGCAGTCAGAAAGAGATTGTGGAATTTAACAACGAGATTTTCTCGCGAGAAAATCTCCTGGATTTCTTTAATAGGAGAAAAGAACTGGCCAAAGACTCTTTAGACCTTCCGGAGAAAGAAATTAAGGAGATAACCGGCGTATTCGCCGGGGCGCGCCAGGAATACAAAAAGGAAAATACCGCCGGTTTCGTTAAGTTTGAAACCATTGAAGCCGAAGACAGGGAAGCAATCAAAAGTATAGTTAAGGACAAGGTTTTAGATATAGTCGGTAATTTAAAAGAAAGATTCGCCTACAGCGATATAGCTATATTAGCCAGGTCTAATGCCGAGGTGGAGTTGTTCAGCCTTTGGCTTATCGAGAAAGGCATTCCGGTTGAGTCGGAGAAGACCCTGGACATTCGGGAAAACCCCTATATCAAAGAGCTGGTTTCGTTTTTAAAGTTTTTAAATTCACCCATAGATAATCTTTCTTTCGCCTCTTTCATCCTGGGGGATATATTTGCCCGCGCCTGCCGGATTGACCAACAGCTTACGCGTGATTTTCTTTTCGGGCTTAACTTTAAGAAAAAGGCCCGGACAAACTATCTTTACGTTGAACTGCGCCAAAACTATCCTGAATTTTGGAGCGCCCTGATTGAGGAGTTTTTTAAGAATGTCGGCTTAGTCCCGCTTTATGAGCTGGTAGTAAGCATCCTGGCCAGATTTAAGGTGCTGGAGAATTTCCCGGAGCATCAGGGATTTTTTATGAAGTTCCTGGAGTTAATCAAGGCCCAGGAAGAAGATAACCAGAATCTTAGCTTTTTCCTGGAATTTTTTGAATCTAATCCGGCGGATGATTTTTATGTGAATGCGTGCGCCTGTGAAGCGGTCAAGGTTTTGACTATTCATAAATCCAAGGGATTGGAGTTTGGGGTGGTGGTCATCCCTTTCTTAGAGATAAACATTAAGCCGGGTTCAGGGCAGAACAAAAGCGGAGCGTTCACGGTTTACCCCGTTAGAGATATAACACCGAAGGTGTCCGACGGTTGCCTCTGGCAACCTATCTCTAACGGGGTTTACCCCGCCCAGGATAAGCTGGCTTTAAGCTATTTAGTGAATGATGAGAGCCTGGACTTCTCACCCGAACTCAAGGCCAGGTATATTGATGAATATAAAAAGGCATTTATAGATGAGTTGAACGCGGTGTATGTCGCCTTCACCCGGGCAAAATACGAGCTTTACGCCTTTGTTCAAAAAACAGCCTCCCGGGGCAATAATCTGGCCGCTTTGCTTATCCCGGAAGAAAGCTTTGAAAGGGGAAAGAGGGTAAGTTATAAAAGTAATAATAGTCAGAAATCCTTAGTAAAAAGAAAAATCTCCCTGCCCCGGCATCAGGATTGGATCAGCTTCTTAAAGGATGAGTTTGAGGACGAATCCCTGATTAAAAGACGGGGAGAGTTGATTAAAGGGGATATCCTGCATTTTATGCTTTCCGGGATAGGGAATTTATCCGGGCAGGATGCCGAGCGGATTATTCTTCATTCTTTGGCCCAGGCTAAAGCGAAGTTCCCCCTGGTTAATGATTGGGCTGGCTTTGAAAAAAGTTTAAGGAGAATAGTGGAGGAGGAAAGCCTTAAGCCTTTCTTTTTCTTAGGATGCGCGCAAGTTTTTCAGGAAAAAGAGCTGGTGGACAGGTATGGCCGCACCAAGAGGATAGACCGTCTGATTGTCCGCGATGACGAATTCTGGGTTATAGACTATAAAAGCTCTAAGATAGAGGCTCCGGAATACCAAAAGCAGGTATTAGAATATACGCGCTTATTAAAAGACCTGTATCCTGAATTAAACAGCAAAGGATTTATCATTTATTTGGATACTTTAAAAGTGGATGGATTCGATGGAGAAGGTAATAAGCTATAGCTTATCCGAAAATTATATTCATAATCTGGCCTCTTTTATTGAGGAGAATTATATCCGCGAGGCTAAGGATATAAGTAAGCTGGCCTTGGTATTCGGAGGAAAGCGCCCGGAATTGTTCTTAAAGAGAGAGCTGGCGTTGAGGCTGGGTAAGACATTTTTTGGGCCCAGGTTTTTCTCTATGGATGAATTTGCCGAATACATATTAGCCAAAAATGGGCCTTTTGGTAAGATTTCGGATTTGGACAGCTGTTTTCTTATCTATCAATTGTCCCGGGAAATCGCCCCGGATATCTTAAGAGAAAAGGAAAGCTTTTCCTTATTTTTACCCTGGGCCAGAGAAATACTATCTTTCATCGAACAATTGGATTTGGAGGACATTAAACTGATAGAATTAAACCGGATTCAACTGAATGCCTCAATCGGTTATGATGTTCCCCAGAGTATCAATGCCTTGCTGGAGAAGATTACCTTAATCCGGAATGCTTATCACCATGAGCTCAAAAAGCGCAAGGCCTATACCCGGGGCCTGGTTTATCTTTTGGCCTCTCAAGGCGTCAAGGAAGCGGATTTTTCCGAATTTACCGAGATATTTTTTTGTAATTTGTTCTATTCGCACCAGACTGAAAGTAAGATAGTAAAAGAGCTTTTGGATAGAGATAAGGCGATATTTGTTTTTCAGGGGGATGAGCGGGAGTGGCCGGTGCTTAAAAAATTTTCCGACAGCTTGTCTTATCCGATAAGGCCGCGCGATAACGCGCCTGGCGATGAATATAAGCTTTGGATGGGAGCGGGCTTTGATCTGCATTCCCAGGTAGGTTTGGCCAGGGATATCCTCAAAGAGATTAAGGATAAGGATAAAACGGTAATTGTCCTGCCTAATCCGGAAAGCCTGATTCCTTTACTTTCGGAGATTTCCGCGGACGCGGGAGATTTCAATGTGTCCATAGGCTATCCTTTAAAAAGAAGCCCGGTATATTCACTTTTTGAGTGTATCTTTAAGGCCCAGGAAACCAAAAAGGATAAAAGCTGCTATTATGTTAAGGATTACTTAAGACTGCTGGCCCACCCTTTAGTGAAGAATTTAAGGCTGTTGGCTCAGGAGCCGGCGGCTCTCCGGATACTTACCCATAAGATTGAAGAAATACTTACCGGCAGGGATAAGACCGCGGTAAGCGGAAGTTTGTTTTTTCAGCTCTCGGAGATTGAGGAGCTCAAGGATATTTATGAGCTGGTCTTGAGCGCCCTCAAAGATATGGATATCCCCGCCTCTTACGCGGAGCTGAAAAGCATCCTTAAGGAATTGCATCAGCTTTTCTTTTATGCCTGGGAAGCTCCGCGTAATTTCGCCGATTTTACCTTGAGCTTAGATAAGGTCATTAACGTTTTGCTTAATAAAGGATTTTTAGGCAGTTATCCCCTGAATTTAAAAATTTTAGAAAGGATGCTTTCTATAAAAGAAGAGCTGGAAAGCGCCGAGTTTGGGCTGGAGGCTTTTAATCCGGAGGATATGTTTCGTGTATTTATGAATAAATTAGATAATGAAATGACCGCCTTCAGCGGTTCTCCGCTTAAAGGATTACAGATCTTGGGATTATTCGAGACCCGTTCGCTTAATTTTGAGAATGTTATTATCCTGGATGTAAATGAAAACTTTTTGCCCAAGCTTAAAGTGTATGAGCCGCTGGTGCCTAGAGAAGTGATGATCAGCCTGGGCCTCAACCGCTTAGAGAAAGAAGAAGAGATTCAGCGCTACCAGTTTAAGCGTCTGCTTTCGGGAGCCAGGAAGGCCTATCTTATTTATGAAGAAAGCCCGAAAAAAGAAAAAAGCCGCTTTGTTGAAGAATTGCTTTGGGAAAGGCAGAAGGCCCAGGACGCGCTTGAGGTCATGGAAATTCCCCGGGGCGTCTTTGAGGTTACCTATCTTCCGGCAAAGGCCGCTATACTTAAGAACAAGAAAATGATTGAATTTTTAGAGGGAATAGAGTATTCGGCTTCCAGTATCAATACTTATTTAGGCTGTCCTTTAAGGTTTTATTATCAATATGTGTTAGGCTTAAGAGAAAAAGACTCTATCAACGAGGAGCCGGAATCCAGCGATGTCGGGGTTTTTATCCACGATTTGCTTTATGAGGCCTATTCCGGTTTTATCGGGAAAAAGCCGTTGATTAACCAAAGATTCAGAGAGCGTTTTTTCCGGCTTTTAGAAAATAACTTTGAAGCGGAATTCAAAAGAAAGATGAAGTCGGATTCTTTTATTGTTAAAAAGATAATGCGAATCCGGATGGAGAGGTTTCTGGATAATGAGGCCAGGCGGGAAGTGGATGAGGTTGTCGGCCTGGAGTTGGAGCTGAAGGATAAGCTATCGGTTGATGAGAAGAGCTTCAGGTTTACCTGCCGCTTGGACAGGATAGACCGGCTAAGCGACGGGAGCCTTTTGGTGCTTGATTATAAAACCGCCGGAGCCGAACTGCCTAAAGGCGCGGGCAAGTTACCAGAAGAGGATTTTAGCCGGGAAACGCTTCGGGATACAGTTAAGTCGTTTCAGCTTCCGTTGTATCTTCATTTTGCCCAAAAGATATATCCGGGCCGGGATATCAACGCCGCGCTTTATACCCTGAATGACTTAGGAAAAAATCTCGGGCTTAAAGAATTTTTTAAAAAAGATATGGACCTTGAGGCTAAAGAGAAGGCTATGCGATTTTATCTTAAGGCCCTGGAATTTATACTGCGGGACATCCTTAATCCCAATATCCCTTTTAGCGCGGATACCTCGGGATATAATAAATGCGGCTATTGCCAATTCGGATATTTATGCCGATAGAAAAATAAGGAGAAAAATGAAAAAGATTCGTTTGGGAAGTTTTCAGTCCAGATTGACCCTGGCCTTGATCGGCGCGATGTTTTTTACCGCGGCAATGAGTAATTTTCTGATCTATAAATATGTGCTGAATTCAAAATTTAACGACCTTAGAAATAAATTGATAGTTATTGCCCAGACCGGAGCGCTTGCCCTTGACGCGGATATGTTATTGCGGGTGCCTTTGACTCGTGAAGGGATGAATACCGCGCAGTATCAGGAGACCGCCGAAAAATTAAAGGAAATACAGAAGGCAAATCTTCAGATTAAATATATATACACTATCACCCGGACAGAAAAAGAAGGCGTTTGGCAGTTTATGGTTGATCCCAACCCGGCCATGGAAAGAACTCTACCTAAATGGGCTACTTCTTATCCCGGAGATAGATACGATGCCTCCAGATTTCCCGAAATGCTTAAGGCCTTTAGCGGCCCGTCCGCGGATAAAAAAATAGAGGTTGATGAGTGGGGAGCTACTTTATCCGGATACGCGCCGATACGCGATAAGGAGGAAAAAGCAATCGCGGTATTAGGCGTGGATATCAGCGCGCAGGAGGTCTATCTGATTAAAAAAGCGGTGTATAGACGTATTTTGTTTATCTTGTTTCTGGGAATTATTATTTCTTTGATTTTAGGGATGTTGATTTCAAAGGGAATAACTAAGCCGGTGGGAAAATTAGTAGAGGGGACGCGCCGCGTTTCTCAAGGTGATCTCCATTACACGGTTGAAGTCCAAGGAAATGATGAAATAAGCGAGCTGGCCGGGTCTTTTAACCGGATGGCCGGGAGCCTGGCGGAATCCCAGGGAAAGCTCCTGGATTATTTCTATCGCGTGGTAGAATCTTTAGTGCGGGCCTTAGAGGCCAAAGACCCCTATACCAAGGGCCATTCCGAGAGGGTGGCGGATTATGCCAGGGAGATAGCCGTCAAGATGGGGCTTCCTGAGGAGAAGATCAAGCTTTTAAGAGAAATAGCCTCTATTCATGATATAGGAAAATTAGGAATCAGCGAGAATATCCTGAATAAAAAGGAAAAATTAACTGATGAGGAAATGGCGTTAATCCGAAACCATCCCCTTACCGGAGAAGAGATTTTAAAACCCCTGCGGATTAGCGATGAGATGCTCTCGGCGGTCAGGAGCCATCACGAGCGCCATGACGCGTCGGGTTATCCGGATAAGATGAACGGGGATAATATCAATATCTTCGCGGCAATTGTTTCCGCGGCCGACGCCTATGACGCGATGACCTCCTGCCGGGCCTACCGCCAACCGCTGAGTAAAGAGGAGGCAAAACTTGAACTCAAAAAACACAGCGGCACCCAATTCAACCCCAAAGTAATTGAGGCGTTTTTGCGAATTTTAGGTTGATAAGCCCCCGGAAACTTCTAAGAAGAAGCATAATCGGTCAGAATGGAGGCAAGATATTTTTCTACGATTCCTCTCCCCTTGTGGGAGAGGTTAGGTGAGGGGTACAAACTGTGAGTTTTCCCTTGATAACTGACCGGCGAAGAAGCCAGAAACGCTTGCCCGAAACTATTTTTTTTAATCTCTTGACTTTTCTATAAAATATAATACAATTGTATATACATAATAGAGCCAATGATAGATATCCGATGGAGCAATTTAAAAAGTGAGCGTTTAAAGCTGGTGCGCGGCACATCGTTTGAAGAGATTATAGCATCCGAGCTTATCGCAATTAAGCATCACCCTAAGCGCGAAGATCAAGATATTTTATTGTTTAAATACAAAGGCTATATTTGGATTGTTCCTTATGTTGAAGAAAAAGATTATATTTTCTTAAAAACCTTATATCCAAGCAGAAAATATACAAAACTTTACCGGAAAGGAGAGTTGAAATGAAAAGAATTCATTTAACGCGACAAGAGAAAGCTATCGAAGATAGCCTATTAGAAGGAGAATATGCTAATGTTGGTAAGGGTGAATTTGAGATGATCGCTCAAGCTATAGCAAATCGCAAGAAAGACGCTGTGCTTAATATTCGCGTAAACAGCCAAGATCTTAAAAATATTAGACAAAAGGCCAAAAGGCTCGGGATTCGCTATCAGACATTTATTTCAGAACTTCTGCACAGGATTGCGCAGGCGAATTAACTTTAGGTAGAATAGAAAATGGTGGAAAGCTTGGTCAGGGTGAATTAAGGTATTAAAAGCGATAGCGGCTGCGGGCTGATATAGTAAGTTAGACTAACTATACCTATAATTATTCTCGCGCGCTTAGCTGTAGATAAAACTGAAAAAAATACCGGGAAAGGTAAAAGTTTATTAAAAGACGCGTTACTGCGTATTGTCAACGCGGCTGACATTATCGGTGGAAGAGCTGTCCTGGTGCATGCTAAAAACAAACAAGCTAAGTCTTTTTATGAGCATTTTGGCTTTGAGCCATCCCCTATTGATCAATTTCACCTATACCTTCTCCTAAAAGATATTAAAAAAATTTTGAATATACAAAATTAACGCGCGTAAGCTTTTTATTTTCGTTGCGCTTGGGAAAAAAAGGGATATAATGGGCGTATTGGAGGTGTGATATGTTTGGATTAGGGACTCAGGAGTTAATTTGGATTTTTCTTATTCTTTTGCTTCTTTTTGGGGCGGCAAAACTTCCCGGTTTAGGCAAGGCAATCGGCAAGACCATCTCGGAGTTCAAGAAGGGCATGCGCGAGGTGGAGTCTACCCCGGAAAAGGAAGAAAAGAAGGAAACAAATCCTCAGATTACCAGCAAGAAGTAATGCCGGATAATGAATTTACCTTAGTTGAACATCTGGATGAACTAAGGAAAAGGATAATTTATTGTCTGATCCCCTTTGTCATCTGCGCGGTAGCCAGCCTTCCCTTTGCCAGGAGTATCCTTGATTTTTTAAGGTTTCCCGCCTCCGGCTTGATTGAAAAATTAGCTTTTTTCAGCCCCCAGGAAGTGGCATTAGTCTATGGTAAAATATCCCTGGTTACCGCGCTGATTCTATCTCTCCCTATAATTTTTTATCATCTTTGGAAGTTTATCTCTCCGGCCTTGGAAGAAAAACAAAAACTGTATATCTCCAGTTTTATTTTTTGGGCCTCTTTAGCTTTCTTGTGCGGGGCGGTATTCGGCTATCTGTTTCTTGTTCCCTTTTCCCTGAAATTTCTCCTGGCTTTGGCCGGAGCCGACCTTCAGCCGGTGATTTCCCTAAGCAAATATATTTCGTTTATTCTGGCTTTGACTGTCGGCTCGGCAATAGCCTTTGAGATGCCGGTTCTGGTCTGGCTGTTGAACCGGATGGGGATAGTCAATCACCGCTTCTTACGAGAGAAACGCAGATACGTGATTATCGGGATATTTGTTTTTTCCGCTATCATTACTCCTACCACCGACCCTTTCAATATGACCCTTTTAGCCTTGCCTATGATTGTCCTTTATGAAATAAGCATCTGGATCGCGCGGTGGAATGAGCGGCAGAAGCCTGAAGCGCATGGTGAAAATCCGTAACGGTGCTGTTTGTAAGGTTAAGCCTCGTTTACGAGGGCGAGCCTTGTTAAAACCCAAGGTAAACGCGATAATCTTGGCCGGAGGCAAGAATTCCAGAATGGGGGGAGAAGATAAGGCATTTCTGGAGATAGAAGGCCGGCCGATTATAGAGAGGCTCATAGATACCTTAAGGCCTTTAGTTAAAGAAATAGTAGTCGTTACTAACAGCCCGAAAAAATATAGCGCTTATTCGGTGAAGATAATTGAAGATGAAATTCCGGGGCAAGGGCCGCTAATGGGGATATATTCCGGGCTTAAAGGTTCTTCGGCGCGCTATAATTTCGTGGTTGCCTGCGATATGCCATTTTTGTCGGGAGCGCTAATAGAGCATATGATTAAGATTAAGGATGCCTATGATGTGGTAGTGCCGGAAATAGAAGAAAAATACCATCCCTTGTTCGGTCTCTACAGTAAAAATTGCCTGCCGGTTATCCGCAAGCGGCTTAAAGAGAATAGGCTTAATGTCCGCGGCATCTTTCCCGAATTAAAGTGCCGGTTCATAAGCAAAGAAGACGCGAGAGAATTCGACAGGGATTTATCGTTTTTAATGAATGTGAATACTAAGGAGGAGCTTAGCCGTATAAAGCCGCGTCTATGATGAAAAGAGTTTTAACCACTTGTCCTTATTGCGGGGTAGGGTGTAATTTCTATCTTGATGTCCGGGATAACCGGATTGTCGGCATTATTCCTTCCAAATCCAATACTGTTTCTCAGGGCCGTCTCTGCGTTAAGGGCTGGCATGCCCACGAACCCATACAGCATCCGGACCGGCTGAAGAAGCCCTTGATTAAAGAAAACGGCAAATTTTCCCGCAAAAGCGGGATCCCGCAAAATGCGGGAAAGGAGGCAATATGGAAAGAAGTTTCTTGGGAGTATGCTTTAGATTATGTTGCCGGACGGTTAAAAGAGATAAAAGATAAACACGGCCCGGATTCCCTGGCAGTTTGCACCTCGGCCCGCTGTACCAATGAAGAAAATTTCCTGATGATGAAGTTCGCCCGGGCGGTCTTAGGCACCAATAATGTTGACCACTGCGCCCGCACCTGCCATTCGGCAACCGTATCCGGTTTAAACCAGTCCTTCGGCTCCGGGGCTAGCACTAATTCCTACGATGAACTTACCAGAATGGATTGCATCCTGATTATCGGCTCAAATCCTACCGAGGCCCATCCGATAGCCGGCTGGAGGGTGCGCACTGCCATTGATAACGGGGCCAAGATTATCGTCTGCGACCCCCGGAAGATTTTGCCTGCCGAGGACGCCAGTGTTTTTATTCAGCAATTTCCGGGATCAGACATTGCCTTGATCAACGCGATGATAAGTTATATTATTACTGAAAACCTGCAGGATAAAGAATTTATTCAACAACGAACCGAAGGTTTTAATGAGCTTTGGGAGGCAGTGAAGGATTGTTCCCCGGAATCGGTAAAGGATATTACCGGGGTTGAACCGACGCTTATCAAGAAAGCGGCCAAGCTTTATGCCACAAGTAAAAAGGCCTGCATTATGTATTCGCTGGGCATGACTGAGCATACCGTGGGCACGGATAATGTGATTGCTATGGCTAATCTGGCAATGGTCTGCGGCCAGGTGGGCAAGGAATTTTCCGGGATATACCCGATGCGCGGGCAGAATAATGTGCAAGGCGCCTGTGATATCGGGGCTTTGCCGAATGTGTATTCCGGGTATCAGCCGGTTACTGATGATGCCGCGCGTAAAAAGTTTGAGGCCGCCTGGGGCGTGGGCCTGCCAAAAGAAAAAGGCCTTACCCTCACCGATATGATGTATAAAGCCATAGAGGGCAAGCTTAAATGTTTCTATATAATTGGCGAGGATCAAATTCGCACCGACCCCAACAGCCGCTGGATTGAGAAGGCTTTAGACAGTTTAGAGTTTTTGGTGGTCCAGGAAATCTTTATGAGCGATACCGCCAAAAAGGCGGATGTAGTTTTGCCCGGGGCATCCTTTGCCGAGAAAGAGGGGACCTTTACCTGCGCCGAGCGCAGGTTCCAGCGGGTGCGAAAGGCGATTGAGCCTATTGCCGGAAAGACCGATGGTGAAATTGTCTGTGAAATTGCCAAGCGTTTGGGTTACGCGATGGAAGATAATCCGTCTAAAGTCTGCGACGAGATGGCTTCCTTGACTCCGCTTTTTTCGGGGGTGAGCTTTGATAGATTGGAGGCAAACGGCCTGCAATGGCCGGTATATGCTAAAGAGCATCCGGGGACGCCGGTGGTGCATTTAGAGAAATTTATTAGAGGTTTGGGCAAATTGATTCCGGTTAAGCATAGGCCTCCGGCTGAGGTAGCGGATAGCGAATACCCGTTTATCCTGACCACCGGCAGGATGCTTTTTCATTATAACACCGGCACTATGACCCGTAGGACAAATAATCTTAACAGAGAATATCCGCGAAATTTTGTTCAAATAAACCAGGTTGACGCCCAAAAGTTAGGGATAAAGAATAAAATTAAGGTAAAAGTGAAAACGCGAAGGGGGGAGTTGATAGTAGCGGCAGAAGTTACGGATAAGATTAAGGCCGGGGTAATCTGGATGCCCTTTCATTTCAGCGAAGCCCCAACCAATGTCTTAACCAACAACGCCTTTGACCCGGTCTGCCGAATAGGCGAATACAAGGCCTGCGCCGCGAAGGTAGAGAAGGTGTAAATAATGAAGAGTAAGCAATTACAGGTCCAGCATCTAAAATCTTTCGCGAAGCTTTCACTGTCCGAGCGGCTTTCGTGGGCTTTGGGGCAGGGGTGGTTTTTCGCGGGATTTATGGACGCGAAAGCCAAACGAATAAATAGAAAACTGCGTCGAGATGGAAAGAAATATTTTAAAGCCTGAAATCTGGCATAAGATAATAGACAGCCTTAATAAGAATAAATTGGAGTATGTCTTAGTCGGGGGCGCGGCTTTGGCGGCTCACGGTATTCCCCGCAGCACCCTGGATATAGATATTTATATTGTTGCTGAGGCTGATATAATAAGTAAGCTTTTTCAAATAGCTGATGGGTTAAGGCTTAAGAGTGAACAAAAAGCAATTCTTGCTCTTGCGCACTCAGGCAGGCTGATCGCTAACCAATGGATCTCTTTTTCGTATGAGGGCAGGGACATATTGGATGTTTTTCTTTGTGAGCGAGAGGAATTTAAGAGAATTTCTAAGAGAGCAAAATTGGAGCGGGATAAAGACACAGCCGTGAGGGTGGCATCTTTAAAAGATATTGAGAAGATGAAAAAGGCCTCAGGCCGGCCGGTAGACATCGCGGATATAGAATTAATCAAAAAGGCCAAGAGGATATAGGTTAGATGAAACAAGTATTTATTAAGAAGGAAGCCCTGGTTGTATTGATTAAAAGCTTAAAGTCATCCTGCGATGAGTTTATTGCGCCCAAGTATGAGCATTTGACGGATATCGTCTTTGGCGATACTAAGCATGATGGTAAAGAGCTTTTGGATTATGAGGGCAATTCGGTAATCTCGTCGCGGGCGTTTTTGTTGCCTCAGATTGATCCGCTTTTTGAAATAAAGTCGGCTAAGAATTGTGAATTTATCCCGATAGAAGACAAGAAAAAGCGGATATTCTATGGCGTGCGGCCTTGCGATATTAAGGCGCTGGTTTTGATGCGTAAATTTTTTATTGCTGACGGCCCTGTGGATACTACGTATAAGCGGAAAATGGATAATTCTCTCTTTATCAGCCTGGCCTGCGGAAAGCGTTGCAGTCTGGAGTCTTTTTGTCATTTGATGGATGCCGGGCCGATAGCCAAAGATGGTTTTGATCTACAGCTTATTCCTGTCCGCCGCGGATACCTGCTAGAATTCGGCTCGAAAAAAGGAAGCGGCATAATTAATAAGCATAAAAAATTATTCAGCAAGGCATTGCCTCAAGATAAAAAAGAGGTCCGCCTTATGGTGAATAATTTTGGCGAAAAGATCAAGAAGATGGATTATAAGAAGCTTGCCAAAATAATGAAAGAGGACAAAGTTAGACAAGAGATTTGGGATGATATTGGACTACGCTGCGTGGTCTGTTCCGGGTGCATTACTTTATGTCCTACTTGCAGTTGTTTTAGTGTCAGTGATAGATTAAGCGGTGATAAAGGGGTGCGCTTTAGGTATTGCGACGGCTGTGTCTATGCCGGTTTCACCCGGATGGCCGGCGGCAATACCCCATTCCCAGAGCATAAAGACCACATCCGCAGATTCTTTGAGCATAAGCTTAATATTGATGTGGAACGTTATGGAACCACCAGTTGTGTGGGCTGCGGCCGCTGTATAGAAACCTGCCCGGGGAATATCAGCATAAAGAAGTTTATTAATACATTAAGATGACGAAAACAAAAAATGTTTTAATAATTGCTCTGAGCGGCTTACTCTGCGCTTATGGCATATTAGGATTAAATAAGAATAGCTATGCCCAGCCACTTACCGGTAAATGCGGGGACGGTATATGTGATGACTTTGAAAGAACCCGTTCAAATTTGTGCCCTCAGGATTGTAGTCTTGAGAAATCAACAGAATCTTCAGGCAGCCAGGAATCGGTTGTAGCGCCAATCGGCAGATGCGGAGATGCTATCTGCGATAATCTTGAAAAAGTCAATCCTGGCGTTTGTCCGGCGGATTGCGGAAGTGAAAATGCCGAAGTTGTTGAAGGTAAAGGATTGTATCAATGCCCTCAATATACCCCGCCCGCGCAGTCTTTTTATGAAAACTGTCAAAAACAAGGAGGAGCCGTAACGCCAGGCGGCAAAGACGACAAAGGATGCCAATCGCCTCCGCAATGCGTTTTGTCCGGAATTTCAAGCAAGAAGGATGATAAAGCCATAAATGTGATAGTAGATTATACCAAAAAGCTTGGGAGTTTCAGTCTATATCTATTCGGAATCAACACTCGATGGGAATACGAAGCTGCTGCTGCCGCCGGCTTTAAATTCTGCACATCCGGAGGAGTGCCTCCAATGGTAAACCCTAAAGACGCCAATGATCCGTCTAATTATAGTTTCTTCCCGGCGATGGACGAAGAGATCGCAGCTACATTTAAGGCTGGAATGGAACCTCAGATAATGTTTGGAGCGCTGTCGCCCAATCAAGATATTGAGCAACTTTCTGTCTACATAAAAAAAGTTGCCACACGCCTTAGGGATACAAAATGGCCAAACAACGGAAAAATAAAAATTATCCGTGTCGCCAACGAACCGGATAGCGCTGTATTCTGGTCAGGCACCCAAGAGGATTTTTTTAAGTCTTATGTCGCATTCGCCAAATCGGTGAAGTCGGTGAATACAGGTTTTATTATTGACGCCCCCGGGTTTGCGATTGGCGATATTGCAGATAGTCAATCATGGGTAAAACCATTCTTGGCGTATATGAATAAAAATAAAGTTTCTGTCGACCTTTTTGACGCGCATCTGTATTCACCATCGCCTTACGACTTTTACGACCAGTTCAAATCCCTGGAAGAGGAGTTGGATAAATATCCCAGTCTAAGCGCCGTATACGGTACTCCTAAACTTGCTAATAATGAGTGGAACATTATGTATGGCGATGAATGGTCTGGTGGATATCACGAGCAATTTGATACGGCATGGCTTGCCAGCTATAACATTGCCGCTTTGATCAATATGATTGAGCAAGGTGTTGTCTTGTCTATACCTATGAATGAGATCAAGGCTGGAAGCAATGATTATACATTGGTTGACAATAATGGGAAATACAAGCCAGCCTACTATGCGTTCAAGGGTTTCAACCAACTTGCGGACACCAATCGCTTATCAACTTCCAATACAGACCATATGAATTTTGCCGCTATGAGCGGGAAAAGCAATAACGGCGTTATCGTCGTGCTTTCAAACTATGATGTTAAAATGTATATGGATAAATACTACAAAGAAAAAACAACACCAACACCTGGAACCCCTGTTATCAACTATGGCACGCCTCTCGCGCGGTCTAAATATAATACTTATGTCTCCAAATACGGCAAGCCAAAAGTGTATAACAAATATACCCTTACGCTCAACAATCTCCCCTGGAGTTCCTCGGACCAAGTCACCTATGAAAGATACATTGTGGATGACAATAAAAAGCTGGAATTAACAGAAACTAAGACTATGCTGGGTGACAGCACCTTAACATTCACCAAAGACATTTCCGCGCCGTCAGTAGAGGTGGTGAAGGTGTATTTAAAATGAAAAACAAAAAATTAATTTATGGAATTTCAGTGATTGCCGCATTAATCGCGATTATGATTCCGATTAATAATTATATTGCGTACAGCAAAGAAACTAAATATTCTCAATTTGATATTTGCGCTGAAGAAGGAAGAAATGATATTATACTTAAAGCAATATCTACTAAATATCCGGAGAGTCAAATACTTGAAGCGTATGATCGTTTTTCAAAGACCAAGGGCTCTTTCTGGGAAGTAAAAATTAGAATGACTAACGGAGAAGTCATAACTAAAGATTTTAAATGTTATGATAATTATTTGCTTGAGCAGTGCAGCGAAGAATTTCTAAGGAATAGGGATTATCCTGGTGGTCCTGGATATGATCAATCCCGCAGTGATCACTGTTATATTTCTGTTGCAGGATTCCAGAAGGATGTGGAGCTTTGCAAGAAAATAATTGATGAACATGTTAAAAATAATTGTTTTGCATATATTGCTGGACTTACCCCTGAAAGATGGAATCCTTCTATTTGTGAAAACTTAACCGATGAGGAAGCTAAAAGTGGTTGTGTAGAGTTTTTCGAAGCTCAATAATAAAATCTTGAATTTTTAGCATTGTCTTTCAGAAAAAATGTTTCAGGAGTGTTAAGATGGCGAGAAAAAAGAGTGTTTTGATAATTGCTATGAGCGGTTTACTTTGCGCTTATGGCATATTAGGATTGTATAGGAATAGTTTTGCCCAGCCGCTTACCGGCAAATGCGGGGACGGTATATGCGATGACTTTGAAAGAACCCGTTCAAATTTGTGCCCGCAGGATTGCGCCCCTGAAAAATCAACAGAATCTTCAAGCATTCAGGAATCGGTTGCAGCGCCAATCGGCAAATGCGGCGATACTATCTGCGACAATTTTGAAAAAGCCAATCCGGGAGCTTGTCCGGCTGATTGCGCAAGTGAAAATACTGAAAAAATATCGCCGATAATCGCAAATGTGACGGTGGATTATGCCAAAGAGCTGGGGAGGTTCAGTCCGTATGTTTTTGGCGCGATAGCTTCGCCTTATTTCAACTCAAAAGGTTACGAGCTGTCAAAAGACGCTGGATTTAAAATAATAGGGATAAACGCGCCTTCCGTGCCTCAAGACCCCAATGATCCCAAACAATATGATTTCTCAGAAATCGATCAAGCGGTTAAGGCCGCGATTGATAACGGCCTCGAGCCTCTTATTATTTTCTTTACTGATAATAAAAAACCTTCCAATTTAGATGACTACGGTATTTACGCGCAAAATGTCGCGAAGCATTTGACCCAGGGTTGGAATAACGGTTATAATTATGAGATTAAAGTTTTTCGTTTTGGCAATGAGCCGGATAATTTCGGATTTTGGCAGGATACGCAGGAAAATTGGTTTGCGATGTATGTTGCCTGGGCTAAGGCGTTAAAATCCGTGAACAAAAACTTCATCTTAGATGGGCTCGCGCTTATGAGCCCAAGAGTTGGCTCTGATGGCGGTTTGCCTTCTTTTGACGATACTGATAAAGTAAGCGATTGGATCACCAATTTCCTCGCGTATGTTAAAAAGAACAACGCCTATGTTGATCTTGTTTCTATTCACGCGTATGCTCCGCTTCCGTATTTTGGGTTTTACGATAATTACCGCCTTTTAAATAACGAGTTAGAAAAGCATCCCAACCTTTCAAATATTTATGGGACGCCGCGAGCCGCGAATGACGAATGGAATCTTTTGCTGGGAGACTTTTGGAGCGGGTTTTATGGCAAGCAGTTTGATACTGCCTGGGCGGCCAGCGGCCGCGTCAATTCTTTGATTAGCATGATCGAACAGGGGGTTTGGCTTTCCATTCCCATGTTCGGCACGTTTAATGACACTCGAGAGGGGAAAGGGGAAGGAGGCTGTCATGACTTTTTGCTCGTTGATTGCAATGCCCAGGGCAAGCCGTCATATTACGCCTTTCAAGGATTTAATCAGCTATCCGGTACCAATCGTGTGGAGACCACTGGAACTGATCATATGAATCTTGCCGCGATAGCCGGTAAGAAAAACAATGAGGTTGTGATAGTTATTTCCAATCATGACATAAGAAAGTATATGGAAAAATATGAAGGTGGAATCCAGGATGGAAAATCGCCGGCGCCAGAGAAATCTTCTCCAGCTTGGTTCGAATATAACGCTTATGTTGCCAAATACGGCAAGCCGAAAGTGTATAACAACTATACCCTTACGCTCAACAATCTCCCTTGGAGTTCCTCGGACCAAGTCACCTATGAAAGATACATTGTGGATGACAATAAAAAGCTGGAATTAACAGAAACTAAAACCATGCCGGGCGGCAGTACCCTAACATTCACTAAAGACATCTCCGCGCCGTCAGTGGAGGTGGTGAAGGTGTATGTTAAATAAAGGTAATAACTAAGCTTCATTACAATGAAATGTCGTAAGGTAAAACGGGCATTAAGATAATGAGAACAAAAAATGTTTTAATAATTATTATAAGCGGCATACTTTGCGCTTATAATATATTAGGATTAAATAAGAATAGTTTTGCCCAGCCGCTTACCGGTAAATGCGGGGACGATATATGTGATGACTTTGAAAGAACCCGTTCAAATTTATGCCCTCAGGATTGCGCCCCTGAAAAATCAACAGAATCTTCAGGCAGTCAGAAACCGCCCGCGGCGCCAATCGGCAGATGCGGCGATAATATTTGCGACAATTTTGAAAAAGCCAATCCGGACGCCTGTCCGGAGGATTGCGGAGGCGTAAACACTGAGGTTGTTGAGAGTAAAGGATTGTATCAATGCCCGCAATATATCCCGCCCGCGTCGTCTTTCTATGAAAACTGCCAAAAACAAGGAGGAACCGTAACGCCAGGAGGCAAAGACGACAAAGGATGCCAATCGCCTCCGCGATGCGTTTTATCCGCTGGGTCAGGCGAGACAATGAAAGGCAGTAAAACCGCAAATAAAGATTCCCCTTTCGGGTTCGTGCAAGGTTCATTTGACACTAATTACAAATTTGATCCAACATACAAAAATATGCTGGATCTTGGTGTTCACTGGGACAGGCCTTTTGAGGGCCATACAAAAACAATGTGGCTGGATATTGAAAATGAAAAGACCGGAAAAGGAAATTACGATTTTAGGGAATCTGACGCTATCCTGTCAGAAGCTTTTAAAAAAGATGTGAATCTGTTTATTTCTCTGCCGATAATAAATCCTTTATATGGCAGTGACGTAAGTCGTGACGGCTATCCGTATCCAACCCACCCTGACGCGCTGGAGGGTTATAAAAAATTCGTAAAAGAAATAGTAAGGCGATATTCCAATAGGGTTAAATACTGGATGGTGGGACAAAATGAGTTTGATGATTTAAACCCTTTGGCCAAGAATCTGAAGGCCTATTCCAAAGAAGGTTTTAATAATATGGTTCAATATGTCAAAGCGGCTTGCGAAGCGATAGCGCAGGTGTGCGCCGATTGCCGTCCGGTAATTGGAGGCTCCGTCGTGCCGGCAATATCGTTTTCAAAGAAAGGAGATAAAAATCCCGCGCCGGATGGGAGCGGGTATCAGGAGGTTACCAGCGATGGCCTGTATGCGAAGCTTATTCCTTTAGTGAGGGAGAG
>Ga0209212_1000786_pt1 | contig 58451 bp, 41 predicted proteins | sample RifGroC2_FD_183996 | JGI IMG/M metagenome (GOLD analysis project Ga0209212, IMG submission 183996) | Groundwater microbial communities from Rifle, Colorado, USA - Groundwater C2 (SPAdes) (version 2) | ecosystem: Environmental > Aquatic > Deep subsurface > Groundwater | place: Rifle, Colorado...
TATTGTCATCCATTATAAAGATATGATGAGGTAATCCCTGTTGACTAATTTTAACCCACGCTTCAAGACTTAAATTTCCGCTTCCGATATTTAAACTTGAAGAATATGGAATACTAATAAAATCACCTGTTCCATCAAAACTTCCGGCCGCAACGCCTACTCTTGGAGTTGCTGTATTGAAGGTTGCACCATCGTTAGCCGTGCCATTATTTCCATTGCCGGAACTGTCATTCCAATTATTATCCATATGCCAGAGACCGGCATAGTTATTTGGTACGCCATCGTCGATGAAAGTGTGAGATGCGCTTGTCAGTTGAATGGCTGAACTGGTCCCTGTGCCGGAAACTCCAGCCGAGCCGGACGGTTCAACACTGATGGATGTGGAACCGCTGGCTGACGGAGGGTCGCCGGCAATGGTCGTGGATAAACTCCAATCATCCCATAAATTGGAGTCGCCGGTCTGGCTATTGACTGTCCTTGCATAACTGGGCATTTGTCCGGGGAGAAACAGGGACAGAATAAGATTTATAATAATCGTTGCGGATATTATCGTGGACATGCCGGCAAGAGAAAATAGCCGTATTTTCTTCTGGAATTTTTTATGGTCAAAGTAGGAATACTGGCAAACGGGAAGAGTGTATTGATTGGTGAAAAGCTGGAAGCTTTCGTAAGACGGCTTTACCAGTAAAACGGTGAATTTAAGAATTACCGTGAAAATCTCCAGAACAAAAAGATGGAAAATGGAAAATACCTTTGTCCGCCAAGGGGCAACGGGATTGACTTGACCCTCTTCGTTGATAAAAGATTTGCGGACTTGACTGGACTTGTTGAAGAAATAGGAATATAGACGATTGAGCATAGAAAAATCGGTGATTAGCAATTATATTTTAACAAGAATATATTTAAAAAGAAAGACAAGAATTGTCTCTTTTATATTTATATCGGCGCGACCAAGAAAACAAGAAGTGTATTCACGACTATGTTTTCTGAAGTACTCTTGTGGTGCGCCCAGCAGGAGTTGAACCCACAACCTCTTGGTCCGAAGCCAAGCGCTCTATCCAATTGAGCTATGGGCGCAAAAATTCTAAACTTATAAGCTCTGCTTATAACTTATAACTTATAACTTGAAAAATCAATCTCGTTTTTTAGAAAATATTTCCCTAGAGTATTTTTTTGATGTAAAATTCTATTATATATGGGATTAAATAAAAATTTCCAAATTCCGCAAGAAGTTCTGAAAATTTTAAACGCCTTTAAAGCGGCTAATTTCGAGGTGTATATTGTCGGCGGTTGCGTGCGGGATATTTTGCTTTATCGGGAGCCAAAAGATTGGGATGTCGTAACCAATGCCGAGCCGGGAGAGATTCAGAATATTTTCCCGAATAATTTTTATGAAAATCAATTTGGAACTGTGGGAATAATAACCGGCAGTCAAACGGAAAATTTGAAAGTGGTGGAAGCGACGACCTACCGGATTGACGGCCAGTATTCCGATATGCGTCATCCCGATGAAGTGAAATTTGCAAAGACGATTAAAGAAGACTTGGCGCGCAGGGATTTTACAGTTAATTCTATGGCCCTGAGCTTAGTCGAAGGGATGGCGCCTGAATTTATCGATTTATTCGGCGGACAAGAAGATTTAAAAAATAAAATTATCAAGGCAGTGGGCGAACCGGAAAAAAGATTTCAAGAGGATGCTTTGCGGATGATGCGCGCGATGCGTTTTCTGGCGCAATTTTCCATTCCTGAAGGGACGGATAAAAATGGTGATTGGAAAATAGAAGAAAAAACCGCAAAAGCCATAGAAAAAAATAAAAAACTGATAGAAGCGATATCCAAAGAAAGAATCCGCGATGAATTTTTGAAAATTATTGATTCATCAAATCCTTGTTATGGAATAGAAATAATGCGTCGCTTGGGTCTTTTGAAATATGTTTTGCCGGAGCTTGAGAGCGCCTACGGGGTTGGGCAGAACAAGCACCATATTTATGATGTTTACGAACATTCAATAAAATCTTTGGCATTTGCCGTCAAAAAAAAATATAGCCAAGATGTGAAGATAGCGGCCTTACTTCATGATATCGGAAAGCCGGATACAAAACACGGAGAGGGGTCAAGCTCAACTTTTTATAATCATGAAGTCGTGGGAGCGAAAATCGCGGAGAGAATTTTGAATAGATTGAAATTTTCCAAAAAACAAATTGAAAAATTGGTGATTTTAGTGCGTTACCATTTATTTTATTATAACGTTGATGAGGTGACGGAATCATCGGTGAGGCGATTGGTGCGGAAAGTTGGTCCGGAAAATATGAATGAACTCATTCAGATTCGCACTTGCGACCGTATCGGCTCGGGCGTGCCCAAGGCCGAACCCTATAAATTACGCCACCTAAAGTATATAATAGACAAAGTTTCTAGAGATCCGATATCGCCAAAAATGTTGTTGGCAAAAGGCGAGGATGTGATGAGAATTTTGAATATTTCTCCGGGTCCGAAAATCGGCATGGTGCTGGAAATTTTACTTGATGAAGTTTTGGATGACCCCGCGCGGAACACGAAACAGAATTTAGAATTAAGAATCAAGAATTTGGGGAAATTATCCGATGACGAGATTAAAAAATTAAGTGAAAGAGCAGAAAAGAAAAAAGAAGAAATACAGATGAAAATTGAAGATACGACGAAGAAAAAGTATTGGGTGACGTAATTAGTAGCATGAAGTCCGCCGCGGCGGACTTCATGTTTTATGAAAGTTGGCTTCTTTAAAGACATTAGAAAAAATAAATCCTAAAAAATTTTATCAAAAACGCGTTCTGGTGCGCGTGGATTTTAATGTGGCGATAAATAAGGGAAAAATAACGGAGGATTTCCGCATCAAAGCGTCCCTGCCCACGATAGAATTTTTGAGAAAACAAAGAGCAAAAATTATTCTAATCAGCCATTTGGGAGAGCCGACTCCGTTCAAATCGCTTTTTGATTCGAAGAATATCAATACTGAAAATCAGGAATTCAGTTTAAGGCCAGTGGCAAAGTATCTGGGAAAATTATTAAAAAAGAGAATAAAATTCGCGCCTGATTGTATCGGCGATAAAGTGAAAAAAGAAATTTCCAAGATGAAATCAGGAGAGATATTGGTCCTGGAAAATGTGAGATTTTACAAAGAGGAAGAAGAAAATAGCGAAGAATTTGCCAAGAAACTTTCTGAAAATGTTGATTATTTTATCAATGATGCTTTTGCCGTTTGTCATCGCAATCATGCTTCGGTTGTGGCAATCACGAAATATCTTCCGTCTTCCGCGGGATTTTTATTGGCTAAGGAAGTGGAAATTTTAAATAAAGCGTATTCTCATCCTCAAAAGCCGCTTTGCATTGTTATGGGCGGAAGCAAGATGTCCACGAAAATCAAATTAATTTTGCGATTTTTTGATAAGGCGGATCATATTTTAATCGGAGGAGCGCTGGCAAACACCTTGCTTGGCGCCAAGGGTTTTGCCATTGGAAAATCAAAAAGCGAAATCAATATGACAGACGGGCTTTCGGGTATTGATTTAACATCAACCAAATTTCATTTGCCGATTGATACCGTTGTGGCCAAAGAAATTTCAGATAAAGCCAAAATAAAAATAAAAGGCGCCGGAAACATTGAAAACGACGAGTTGATTTTAGATTTAGGGCCGGACACCATCAGATTGTTCAATAGCATTATAAATGAATCGAAAATGGTGATTTGGAATGGACCGCTTGGACTTTTTGAAATTAAAAAATTTGCCAGAGGGACGAATGAATTCGCAAAAAATTTAGTCAAAACAAAATCTTTTACTATTTTGGGAGGCGGCGATACCATAGCGGCGGTGGATAAATTAAAGATTCTAAATAAATTCGATTTTGTTTCCACCGGTGGAGGAGCAATGTTGGATTTTCTGTCCGGTGATAAATTGCCGGGGATAGAAGCGTTGAAAGTTTAGAGAGATGGTTTTATGAAGATAGCCGCTTCGCTCATTCTCAGCCATCCAGCGACGGCTTCCGAGGATGCGTCTCATTTTTGCCGAACATATAAAACAGGTAATTTTATATGTTCGGACCATGCCAAAAATGGTCGCAAACCCGCTCATCAGCCATCTTCATAAGACCAAGGGAGTAAAAAGTATTGTTATGAATAAAAATTGGAACATATTGCCGAAAGCGCCACAGGAATTTATAAATCAATTCCCCGAGTATCCCAATATAATCTTGCAACTTTTATATAATCGCGGCATTAAAACACAGAAAGACATTGATGAATTTTTTAACCCCGATTATGAACAAGGTTTGCATGATCCCTATTTATATAAAGGGATGCGGGAAGCGGTACTGCGGATAAAAGAAGCGATAGGCAAAAAAGAAAAAATAATTGTCTACGGAGATTATGATGCCGACGGCGTGTCGGCATCGGTTATTTTATATACTATCCTTAAAGAATTGGGAGCTGATTTTGAGGTATATATTCCTGACAGAGCGGATGGTTATGGTTTAACCGCAAAGATGGTGGAGGAATTCGCCAAGAAAAAAGTCAATTTGATAATTACTGTTGATTGCGGGGTTACCAGTGTCAAGGAAGTGAAATTAGCGAACGAAAAAGGGATGGAGGTGATAATCACCGACCACCATTTGCCAAAAGATGAATTGCCACCGGCACTCGCCATTATTGATGCCAAAAGAAAAGACAACACATATCCCTTTGAGTGGCTTTGTGGAGGGGCGCTCGCGTTTAAAGTGGTCCAGGCGATTTTAAAATGCGAATCAGCCGGCATTGAATGGGACGCTGTTAAAAATATCAGGCCCGGATTTGAGAAATGGCTTTTGGATTTGGTGGCGCTTTGCACCATCACCGATATGGTTCCGCTTGTCGGAGAAAATAGGACTCTGGCGAAATACGGCTTTTTGGTCATGGCGCAAACGCGCCGCAAGGGACTTAAAGAATTGATGCGCCTTGCCGGCATTGAGCCGAAATTGTCAAGACTCGCTTTGACGGGCGAAATTTTTTCCAATATCAGTTCTTATGATATCGGTTTTTTGATCGGTCCGCGCATCAATGCCGCCGGCAGAATGGATCATGCCAATACGGCTTTTGAGCTTTTGATAACAGATAGCGACGCGGAAACAGAAACAATCGCGAGACACCTGGAAGAGACTAATCTTCAAAGACAAAAAATGATTGAAGATATAACCAAAGAAGTTGAGCACCGTTTACAGGAAAATTATAAAGGCAAATTACCTAATATTATTTTGGAAGGTTCAACCGAATGGCCGACAGGAGGAATCGGGCTGGTTGCCGGCCGTATCACCGAAAAATATTCCCGCCCGACATTTATTTATTCGCGCGACGAGACAAAGGACACCAGTAGAGGATCAAGCCGGTCCATTGAAACGTTTAATTTAGTGGAAGCGATGAAAAATTGCAGTGATGTTTTAGTTGATTTTGGCGGGCATGCGCTTGCGGCGGGGTTCACGGTTAAAAATGAAAATATTGAAAAATTTCGCAAGCGCCTTTTGGAGCAAGCCAAAAATTTAAAAGATGAAGATTTGCGTCCGGTTTTGGATATTGACAGCGAAATTGAATTCCAAGATGTTGACTGGGATGTATATGATTGGTTGAAAAAATTTGAGCCGCATGGCAAAGAAAATGAAAAACCGAGATTTGCAATGAAAAATTTAAAAGTAAAAAATTTAAAATGGGTAGGCAGCGGGGAAAATCATATGCAAATTTGGTTGACTGATGCCGGTTCGGATAAATTTATGAAACCTCTCAGGGGCGTAGCATTTCGTTTTAGCGATTTTAAGGATAAAATAAAAATAGGGAATGCTATTGATGTCATTTTTGAAATTGATGTGAATGAGTGGAATGGAAATCGTGAATTACAGTTGATGATTAAGGATTTGAAAGTGGTTTAAGCTGGATTTATAGAGATATCTCATTCGCGCATTCTCGGCTGTCCAGCGACGGGCCTCCGACTATAAACTATAAACTGCAAACTAGCAACTAATTTATATGAAATTAATAACATATACAGATGGGGGGTCGCGGGGAAATCCCGGGCCTTCGGCGGTTGGGGCGGTGATTGCCAATGAAAAGGGCGAAATGCTCAAAGAATACGGCGAAAAGATTGAAAACGGCACAAATAACGAAGCTGAATACAAGGCTATAATTTTTGCTTTAAAAAAAATCAAAGCGCTTTTTGGCAAGGAAAAAGTGAAGCAAATGGAGGTGGAAATGCGAATGGATAGCGAATTAGCTTCCAAACAGTTAAATGGGGAATATAAAATTGAAAGTGAAAATATCAAACCGCTTTTTATTGATATTTGGAATCTTAAATTGGATTATAAAAAAATTTCTTTCAAGCACGTGCCGCGCGAGAAAAATAAGCGAGCCGACCTTCTTCTGAACGAAGTACTGGATAAGGAGAATGAGAGATTATTTTAGAAAATAAAAAACGGCGGATTATTTAAATCTGCCGTTTTTTCGCCAAAGAGCTTTTTGCCAACCTTAAATCTTTTAGTTGTTGGGAGGTTAGCAATGTATCTTTCGGTAGCGGCGAATAAGGATTATTTTCGCAATTACCGCATTTTAGATCTCCCGACAATATCGGGGCAAAGCAATGGTTGCAAGTATAGTATTCCGGATTCCATTTTATTGCCGGTGAGCTCATATGTAATCACCCCCTGTTTTTATAGTATTTAAAGAACTAGATTTTATTGTTTTTTAGTCTACCATATATTTTAATATTTGACAAGAGGGGAAGGGCGGTATATAATAATACTTAAAGCAGATCGGATGATTACCCCTCTCCAGTTTTGCCTTTAAAATATAAAACATGCATTTTGTTTATATTTTATACAATTATATAACCGATAAATTTTATATCGGCGAGACAGAAAATTTAAGGCGTAGAATAAATGAGCATAAAGATGGTCAGAATATTGCTACAAAACACAAATATTCTGGATGGCAATTTATCTACGCTGAAATTTATAAATCCAAGAAAGACGCGATTATAAGGGAAGAGAAATTAAAAGCGCATGGATCGGGAATAGTGGAGTTAAAGAAGAGATTAAAATTTTCAGTCGAGGAATAAAGGTAAAACTGGGGAGGGGAGGAAAGTCCGAACACCCTGTCAATAACTTGAGTTATCCTCCCTCGCTCTTTGAGCTTCGGCGGATGCTCAATTTTGAAACCGCGCTTCGCGCGGACAGAATTGGCAGAAGTGGGTACCAGCTAACGGCTGGGCAATATGCAAGGGATAAATTTAGCTATCATTATATAAGATAACTAACTATAAACCCTTCTGACGGATAGTGTCACAGAGACAATACTAGTCCCTCACCCAACAAGCACATTTATCGATAATTTAGCAATGAATAAGTAAAAAATTGCGTAAGGTTATTGATGTTTTGATGAAAATTTTGCGAGCAGAGCTCGCAGTGCTTGTTGGGTGAGGGATGAAAGGTGAAAAGTGTGCGGGTGTATGTGCTTCGCACATAACTCATAACTTATAACCCATAACTTATGACAATTTTGTTATCAGTTATTAGTCATTTGTTATTAGTTACGCGCGGAGCGCGTTCGCTTCCGCACTCATTTGTTGGCAACAACAAATTGTGAAAAACCCTACCCGGTGCAAGTCAGTTTATTTGACGCTAGAGGTCGCAAGTGATTGCGATCCCAGAGAAATAATCATCGTTCGCCTTTGGCGAATACAGAATTCGGCTTATAGATTTGCTTTATCTGCCCCTCTCTCTTTATTGAGAGAGGGGCAGATTTTATTGATTTTAGGTCGATTTTAAGCATATAATCATATAACATCGTTAATATGAAGCGATCCGAAATTATATTTAAAATTGTTTTAGTCCCGATGGATTTTTTTATGCTGGCAGTGGCGGCTTTTGCTGTTTATTTTTTGCGTTTAAGCCCCTTTGTCACGCAATATAGGCCGGTGATGTTTGATATTCCGCCGTCGCAATTTTTGTTGATTGTTCTGGCGATTGCTCCGTTTTGGATTTTAATTTTTGCCCTAGCAGGTTTGTATCGTCTAAAACCAAAGGGTTATCTTGAAGAATTTTTTCATATAATTTCCGCGAGCACTCTGTCGATTTTTGGGATTTTGCTTTATTTATTTTTGAGACGCGAATGGTTTGATTCTCGTTTTTTGATTTTTGCCATCTGGCCTTCAGCGATTATGTTTTTAACTCTAGGGAGGATATTCATCGGAAGATTGAAAAAATATCTCATTTCTCATTATAATATCGGCATTCAGAAAATTTTAATTGTCGGGAAAGATAAAACTACGGAATTAATGCTCAAAGAAATTTATCATTATCCCAATTTAGGATATAGATTAGTTCATCATTTAAGAGAGTTGGATTTTCAAGAAATCAGCAGATTCATTGAACAACAAGGTGTAGAAGCGCTTTGGATATGCGGAGAGGATTATACCAAAGATCAGTTGCTGGAGGCGGCGGAATTTTGCGAGGAAAATCGTTTGGTATTCCGGTTTGTCCCCAATCTTTTTCAGACATTGACCGCTAATATTGATATAGAAACATTGGCGGGCGTTCCCTTGATTGAACTTAAAAGAACCCCACTGGAAGGATGGAATAAGGTGATAAAGCGCATGGTTGATTTTATTGGAGCGATTTTTGGGATTATTTTATTTTCGCCAGTGTTTATTCTGTCGGCGATTTTGATCAAATTGGATTCTCGCGGGCCGGTGATTGTGAGATTAAAACGTATATCCCTTGGTAAGGAATTCTATCTTTATAAATTTCGGTCAATGGTTGAGAATGCTCATGAAATAAAATCTCAACTTTTAAAATATAATGAAAGAGAAGGAGCGGGTCCGCTTTTTAAAATGAAAAATGATCCGCGAATCACCAGGGTGGGCGGATATTTGCGCAAATTTCGCATGGATGAGTTGCCGCAGTTTTTTAATGTATTAAAGGGAGATATGAGCATGGTTGGTCCGCGTCCGCATGAACCGGAGGAAATAGCAAAATATCAAAAACATCACAAAAAACTTCTGACAATAAAAGCCGGCATTACCGGCATGGCGCAGGTTTCGGGAAGTTCGGATTTGCCGTTTGAAGACGAAGTAAAATTGGATACTTATTATATTGAAAATTGGTCGCTGTTTTTGGATTTTAAAATTTTACTGAAAACGGTATTTATTTTATTTACCGACAGAAGCGCATGTTGATCCCTCACCCTTAAAGCATAATATATTTTAGTGGTTTTTTGGGGAGGAGGTTTAATAAAAAGTTTAAAGTATTTTACTAGGCCCACTGTTTATAGTTGTCTATAGTGATTCTTTAATGCTTTAAGGGTGAGGGATGAAAATTGCTTTAGTTCATGATTATTTAGTTCAATATGGCGGGGCGGAGAAAGTATTGGAAGCATTGTGCGAGATTTTTCCAGAGGCGCCGATTTATACTCTGATTTATGATGAGAATATAAAGAGTTCATTTAAGGGAAAAAATATAAAAACCTCTTTTTTGCAAAAAATTCCTTTTGCCAGAAAACATCATCGGCTGTTTTTGGCGTTAATGCCCATGGCTATTGAACGATTGGATTTAAGCGGTTTTGATTTGATAATTTCCGATTCGTCGTCATACGCTAAAGGAGTAAAAAAGCGGAAGGGTGCTTTGCATATTTGTTATTGCCATACGCCGCTCCGTTATGCTTGGGATTATACTGATAAATATATAGAAGAATCGTCATATCCGAAAATAGTAAAATATTTTTTACCGCATATTATAAATTTTGTGAGAAGATGGGATTTTAAGGTAGCACAAAGGCCGGATTATTTTATCGCCAATTCAAAATTTATCGCAGACAAAATTAAAAAGTATTATAAAAGAGAGGCGGAAGTAATTTATCCGCCGGTAGAGATAGTTAAAAGTTCAACCCGCCCGAACGACGTTTCAGTCCGCCCAGATGAACCATTCGGACGGGTCGGGCGGGAGTTAAAAGTTAAAAGTGGAGGAAATTATTATTTGATTGTTTCCAGGTTGATGCCGTATAAAAGAGTGGACTTGGCGATTGAGGCGTTTAATGACATGGGATTAAAATTGAAAATAGTAGGCGATGGACCGGACAGAAGAAGACTGGAAAAAACAGCCAAAGCAAACATAGAATTTTTAGGTAGCAAGCCGAATAATGAATTGGCGTCAATTTATGAAAATTGCAAAGCATTTATAATGCCTCAAGAAGAAGATTTCGGCATTGCGGCGGTGGAGGCGCAAATGTGCGGCAAGCCGGTGATTGCCCTTGCAAGCGGCGGGGCACTAGAATCAATAATAGACGGTAAAACGGGGATATTTTTCAAAAATCAAACGAAAGAAGATTTAATTGCCGCTGTCAGAAAATTTAACGGATTAAAATTCAATGAAGATGAAATAAAATCGCACGCGCAAAAATTCAACAAGGAAGAGTTTAAGAGGAAAATAAAGGAGTTTGTGGATAAAAAATTGGATATAAAATAAGGTTTTTTTACTCCACTATTATCGTTCCCCCATCATTGTGATTCATATGATTGTGGTATCCCCAATTGCCAGCAACATCAAATTTAAAAGACCATATTTCTCCTTGTTTGATGCTTTTACAAGAATCAAATGCGCTGGCGATGCATCCGTCAGTTGCGGGATATAAAGCATGGGTGGGATGGTTGTCTGATGCAATCCAGAGAGATTTGAGAGAATTATTTTTAAAAGTAACCGTAGTCCCCAATTTTATTTTTAAGGTTTTTGGAATAAATCCGTCTTCCATGTATAAAATCGCATTTTCCTCGCCAAGCAACGGTTGATTGGCGGTTATTTCTATCTCGCCATTTTCTGTATTATACTCCGGTGGGAGTATAAGATACCAAATATTGAATCCAATAATTAAAATAGCAATGATTATTATAATGCCCAGGTATTTATTATTTAGCATAATTTTAAGTTAATTATTACACATATAACTTAGCACATTTTCTTAATCTTATGAAAATAGGAATTGATGGCCGGATGCGTGGGGTAAAGCAGACCGGCATCGGGATTTATATAGAAAATCTTATAAAAAATGTTTTAAAATTGGACTCTGAAAACGAGTATGTTTTGTTTTTGAAAAATATAGACGGTGAATTGGAGAGCGAGCTTAAAAAATATAAAAATGTAAAAATTATAGATGCTGATTATCCGTGGTATTCCTACGGAGAGCAGATATTTTTCCCTTTTAAGATTTGGCGGGAAAAATTAGACTTGATGCATTTTCCGCATTTTAACGCTCCGATTTTTTGTCCGGTGAAATTCGTGGTGACTATTCACGATATGACGCCCAAATATTTCTCCGGCAATAAAGTCGGCAGGTCTTTTTTCCGCCGCAAGATGTTTGATTTGGTAATGGCGCGCACTCTTTTAAAATCAGAGAAAATTATTGCCGTGTCCAATTTTACTAAAAATGAAATTTTAAAATTTTACCCCCATACCTCCGGAGATAAAGTGGAAGTGATTTATGAGGGTTTACGGGAGGAATTTTTTGTAAAATTAAATTATACTCCAACATCTAACTTTCAATCTCTAATCTCTAGCTTTATATTTTACACCGGTGCGTGGCGCAGTCATAAAAATTTAGTCGGGTTGATAAAGGCGTTTAAAATTTTAAAAGATAAATATCAAGTTATTCACAAATTGGTTTTGGGTGGCAGTGAAGACCCGAATTATCCGGAGGTTAGAAAAACTTGGGAGGAGTTGGGTTTGGAAAAAGATATTGTTTTGACGGGATTTCTGAATTTAAAAGACCAGATATTTTTGTATAGAAACTGCGATTTATATGTATCGCCGTCTTTTTCTGAGGGATTTGGATTCACACCTCTTGAAGCGATGGTTTGCGGCGCGTCGGTGGCCTTGAGTGATATACCGGCGCATCGGGAAATATCCGGTGATTTGCCGATATACTTTGACCCGCAAAATCAGGAAGATATGGCGGGGAAAATATATTTTGCGTTAAATAATGAAAATTTTCGTCAAAAATTCGCATCGCAGGGTATTGAATTTGCGCGAAAATACAGATGGCAGGATTGTGCAATAAAAACGCTTAAGTTGTATAATAATATTACTAAAGTAAACAATGCATAAAAAACCGCGCAAACATATTTTAAATCAGCTTTTTGATATAAAACCAATGACGCATTTGGGTGGTTTGCACTGGGATAAAATACACAGCGTTAAAAAATGCTTAAATCTCAAATCAATTGAAAAAGAAAATATATTCAGAAAGAAACAAGAAATTAAAATTCACTCGTCAAGATTGCGCCAATCATCGGGTAGATTGTCTGACGGCCGATTCGCTCAGGAGGCGCTGGCTCCGATTTTGATAAATTATTATCAGCCTCACGGAAAAAATTTAACTATTGTCAAAGAAAATGAAAATATACTCGGAGATTTTGCGTTATTTAATAAACCGCAAGTAAAGAAAGAGAATATTTCTAAAGCGAGTCATCTTGCGTCAAATGAACGAGAACGAATTTTAATAGAATTGGAGGCCTGCCTGCGTTAGGCAAGCGATATTAGAGAGACGGAAGCAGCTTGATTAATGAATGTCTATTTGTTAGTTTTGAAGTTGATTAATAGTAAGAATTAATGGCGTTGTTTATAAAACACATCGCGAGAGTTTGGATATATTACTCTCTGCAAGGTGTCTTATGAGCGGGTTTGCGGCAATTTTTGGCATGGTCCCCTCCCCAGTTTATTAAAACTGGGGAGGGGCAAAAATGAGCCGCACCTCGCAGCCCCGCGCTGGCGGGGCGAGAATGAGCGAATGAGATATCTTGCAGAGAGCAAGTTGTAAATAACGCATAGCATCAAAATAAAATTAGTATGATTAAGCGGATATTGGGAACGCAATTTGCGGGAGTGGCAAGCGCCGCCTTTTTAATAGGCGGCTTTTCACTTTTAGGAAAGGTTGTTGGTCTTGCTCGAAATAGTATTTTTGCGGATAAATTCGGCGCTAGCGCGATAATGGATATTTATTACAGCGCGTTTTTGGTGCCGGATTTCATTTACAATCTTTTTGTATTGGGATTTTTATCGGCAGTCTTCATACCGCTCTTTGCTCATTATTTTCATGAAAACAAGGAAGAAGCCTGGCATTTTGCAAATGCCACTCTTAATGTTTTATTTGTGGGATTAGCGGTTGTTTCGGTTGCGTTGTTTTTTTTAATGCCTTTCATTTTGCCATTTTTAATTTCCGGTCTTCCAGAGCACATTAAACTGGAGGCGATTTCTGTTTCGCGCATTATGCTTTTAAGCCCCATATTCTTGGGACTTTCCAGTATTTTTGGCAGTATTGCGCAAAATTTTAAAAAATATGTTTATTTCTCTCTAGCGCCGATTTTTTATAATTTCGGCATCATTTTCGGCGCCTTGGTATTTGCGCCGCGGTTTGGGGTTTATGGTCTTGCCTTGGGAGTTATTTTGGGAGCCCTTTTGCATTTTTCCATTCAATTGTATGGAGCTATCAGTATTGGTTTTAAATATCAGGCGATTTTCAACTTCAATCACGCGGGTGTTCTGAAAATGGCGCGACTTTCTATGGCGCGATTTTTTTCCATTGCGGCTTCGCAGATTAATTTTATTATCCTTATTAGTTTAGCTTCATTTTTGGGCGTTGGCAGTATCACGATTTTTAATTTTGCCAATGATGTGCAATTTTTGCCGATAGGTCTTATCGGCCTTTCCTATGCCGTGGCAGTTTTTCCGAAGCTTTCAGAAATGGCGGCAAAAAAAGAGGAGGAATCTTTTATTTATGAATTTTCAGAGGCCTTTAGGCAAATTTTATTTTTTGTGATTCCTCTTGGCGCTTTTATCTTTTTATTGCGTGAAGAAATCGTGTACTTGATTTATGGCGGAGGGTTTGATGCAAAAGAAAGCCATATGATTGCCGCAGTTTTGGGATTTTTTGCCATTAGCATTTTTGCTCAAAGCGGAATGCCCATTTTAAACAGAGCTTTTTACGCTCTGCAAAATACCTGGATTCCCTTTGTTACCGATTTCTTTTCTTTTTTAATAACAATCATTTCCGGGATTATTTTTGTTCGGGTTATAGATTCTCATGGAATATTTTACGATTTCATTGTTAAAATAATTAGCGGGGACAATTTATCCGGAGTCGCGGTGGTGGGTCTTCCCATGGCTTTTTCTCTGGGAGCGTTGTTTAATTTTTTTATTACACTGTATTTTCTAAAGAAAAAAGTAAAAGAACTAGATATTAAGGATTTGTTTAGAGGGGGATTAAAATTATTTATTGCGTCTTTTAGTATGGTCGCGGTTATTTATTTGGTCAGGAGATTGTTCCTGTTTTATGGCGATGAAAGCGCGGGAGTTTTGATAACAGCAATTTATATTTTGATGTTTTCTATTTTGGGCGCGGCAATTTATCTATCCGCGCTTTATTTTTTGAAAGCAAAGGAATATATATTTTTTAAGAAAACATCAAGGGATATGGTTGGAAAGATTTTAACCCTCAGGACATTGGGAAAAGAATTGCCGGAAAGTTTAGAGTAGAAACATAAAGTAATAATCCAATAAATTTGACAAAGAAACAATGAATTGATAGAAATAATAAAAAATAGGTTTTGATTTGGATTTAGGGCTAAGAGGTTTTTAAAGAAAAAAAGGAGGGGTTATGAGTAGCGAAGACGAGTTGATGTGTCCGTCTTGCAAGAATGTTGATGGGGAGACTATTTCTGCTCTTTTTACAAAGAACCATTCCCTTTGCAAATTAATATCTCGTGATGCTATTTCTGATATGGGATTGAAAAAGACGGAACGATTCACTTATCACAGAAAGATGTATTTCGTGCCAACATTTTTCCGGTGTGAGAAATGTAGGCAATATTTTAAGTTGAATAAAAATGGTAAGGAATTCGTGCCGCGCGTAAGTAAGTTGGTTTGCCCGAAATGTCATTTTGACGGATTTGGCGAAATGCTTGTATGGAGTCGGGATATCAAGCCGAGATACTCCAAGGGAAGTAAGGATTGGAGGAGAACGCATTTTTATGATAGTGGCATTTCTTTTGCTAATGGGTTTGAGTGCCCAAGATGTGAAGCTAAGTTTGGATAAGGGCGGATAGTCATTATAGAGCAATCAAAGACCTAATCGGATTAAAACCCAGATTGGGTCTTTTTTCTTTTTGTGAAATCGTGTAGTCTTTTTAAATAATAATTATGGATGATAATAAATACAATCAAAACAAAATAAGAAATTTTTGCATTATTGCGCATATTGACCACGGGAAATCAACGCTTGCCGATAGAATGCTCGAAATGACGGGGACAATAGAAAAAAGGAAAATGAAAGAACAGGTGCTGGATACGATGGGTTTAGAAAGAGAGAGGGGTATTACAATTAAAATGGCGCCCGTTCGGATGATTTATCATCCGAACGGAATGGTTAACAGCTTGCAGTTAACAAATGACAGTCAAGTGTCAAATGTTAAAAGTCAACCGTTATTAAATTTAAAACAAGAATTTGTTTTGAATTTAATAGACACTCCGGGCCATGTTGATTTTGGCTATGAAGTTTCGCGTTCTCTCGCGGCGGTGGAGGGTGCTGTTTTATTGGTGGACGCGACCAAAGGCGTGCAGGCCCAGACTTTATATAATTTTGAACAAGCGCAAAAGCAAGGATTGAAAATTATTTCCGCTGTAAATAAAATTGATTTGCCAAATGCCAGACCACAGGAAACCAAGGAAGAAATGGCTAGTCTGGTTGGTTGCGATATTGAGGATATTTTTGAGATATCGGGTAAGACAGGAGAGGGCGTTGATAAACTTCTTGAAGCTATCTGCGCTCAATTGCCGACTCCCAAAGGAAACTCGGAAAAGCCTTTGCGAGCTTTGATATTTGATTCAAAATACGATTCCTATAAAGGCGTGATTGCTTATGTGCGTTTAGTGGATGGCAGAGTGAAGCCTGGGGATAAAATATTTATGATGGCTGGCAAGGCGCAGACAGATGTTTTGGAAGTCGGTTATTTTAAGCCGGGATTTGTAAAATCTGACGGTTTGGGAGCGGGAGAAATCGGATATATTGCCACAGGACTTAAAGATTTATCAAAAGTTCGCGTAGGAGATACTATAACTAATTTCCAATTTCCAATCTCCAATCTCCAGACTCCAAATATAGAGCCCCTGCCTGGATACACCGAGCCGCAGCCGGTGGTATTTGCGTCTTTTTATCCTAAAGATGCCGATGCTTTTGAATCTCTAAGAGACTCGCTTTCTAAATTAAAGCTCAATGACTCTTCTTTATTTTTTGAGCCGGAAAGCTCCGAAACTATGGGTCGCGGATTCAGGTGCGGATTCTTGGGTATGCTTCATATGGATATTGTGCGAGAGAGATTGCTTCGGGAATTTAATACTGATCCACTAGCGACTATTCCGTCAGTTGTTTATCAGATTAAAACCGTCAAAGGATACGAGCAACTGGTGTATCGACCATCACAATTGCCGGATAGCAGCCAGATTACAGAGATAAGAGAGCCGTTTGTATCGGTGGAAATCATAGCCAACGATAATCATTCCGGAGCAATCATGAAATTATTGGAATCTGCCAGGGGTTCTTATAAGAATATGGAATATCTGAGCGTTCAGAAAGTTTTAATAACTTATGATGTTCCTCTTTCGGAAATAATTATTGATTTTTATGATAAATTAAAAAGCGCCACCCAGGGATACGCCTCCTTGAGTTATAAGATAAAAGGCTTTGTTGTCTCGGATTTGGAAAGGTTGGATATTTTGGTAGCAGGAGAGAAGGTGGATGCGCTAACAATGATTGTTCCAAGGGAGGCTGCTCATCAGAGGGGAAAATTTATTGTGGAGAGATTAAGGGAGTTAATCCCAAAGCAGATGTTTATGGTAGCTTTGCAAGCCGCTATCGGATCAAAAATTATTGCCAGAGAGAGTATTGCCGCAATGAAAAAGGATGTGACCGGGCATTTGTACGGGGGGGACAGATCTCGAAAAATGAAGCTATGGAAAAAACAAAAAGAGGGAAAGGAAAGAATGAAAAAAGAGGGGAGAGTGGAAATTCCGTCCGATGTGTTTCTCAATTTATTCAAGAAAGAATAACTGGAGTTTAGAGATTGGGGTTTTGAGATTAGAAATAAACAAGTTTAAGTTTCCCAATTACCAGCTTCTAACATCTAAACTCTAAAGCAAGGGAGCAATGGAAAAAACGACCATGCCCAAAATAACTATGCTGGCTACGATAATCCAGAATATTTTTAATAATTTTTTATTGCCGAAAAAATTGTTCATCTTTGAGTTATACTATTGATAAAAGGTATAATGAAATAATGATGTATAATAACAAAAAAATCAATCGCCTAATACCAAAATTAATCTTTGTAGCGCTTTTGATTATTGTTTTTCTTATATCTTTTTATGCGGTTAACGTTTTTAATAAAAAAAGAGAAGTTGAAGCGGAGATTAAAAAATTAAAAAATGAAAATATTTCCCTGGAGGAGAAAAAGAGCGAGTTGGGTAATCTATTGGATTATTTTCAGGATAAGAGTTTCATAGAGAAAGAAGCTCGCCGCAGATTGAATTTGCAAAAATTCGGAGAAAAAGCGGTAATAATCGTAGACAAAAGAGAAGAAGAGGATATGTCTGCCAGCGCGACAGAATCTTCGGAGAAATTGATGAATAATTCAGGAAGTCTGATTAATCCTCGTAAATGGCTTAACTTTATTTTTAAATTTGAATGATAAGTAATTTTTACGCAAAACATAAAGCATTCCTTTCTATTTTTCTTGCTTCTGTCGTCATGGGAGGTTTTTTGGTTTTTTATATATCATCGAATATGGTCGCTCTGGTAAATTATGATCCCATTTGGAAAAAAGATTTCAACGAGACTCTGGATTTAGTGATAAAATATTATGATATTTCCGATCATCATTTGACGACGGATACCTCCAGCTCGAGCCTTCTTAAAGACAAATATTTTTTAAAGCAAATACAAAAAGAAGCTTTAGGAAGAATGATTGATTATAAAATTCTTAACATGGAATTGGAAGAAATAAATCCAAACTGGAGAGAATTAGCTCGGATTAAAATTGATAATGCTACTCTAAAGATAAAAGAACAGGAGAAATTTGAAGAGGGGGTCAGGACTCTTTATGGAATGAGTTTTTATGAATTTGAGAGAAAAGTTTTGATGCCGCAATCGCAATTTGAAATTGTGGTGGAAGAATTAAAAAAGCAAAATAAGAATTATGACGAATGGCTGAAATCAAAAAAAAAGAAACTGAGCATAAGCATTATGGTTGATGGTTTGGAATGGAGGGAGGGGGAAGTCGCAATAAAATAAAAAATTAAATATAAAATATCAAAATTATATATCAAGAATTAAAAATATAAAATTCATCCTGCTTTGCGAAATTTCTAAATTCTGATTTTTGCATTTTGATTTTTAATTTTCTTGCGCGGGTATGGTTCAGTGGCAGAATGCGACCTTCCCAAGGTTGAGATAGGGGTTCGATTCCCCTTACCCGCTCAAAGTTTTCAGATAACAATTAGTTGCGCGAAATTTTATTTATATAGAATTAGCAATTCGGAAATTTAATATGGTTGCTCGCTCATATTAAATTTATTTTAAAAGGGATATAATTAGGTTATTATATGCAGAAGATGAAAAGGTCGATTTTACAATTTAAACAATTTTTTAAAATATGAAAAATCACAACTACGATCTTACAAAAATGTTTTTTGCGGCGTTAGATGATTCTTGGAGGCTTGAGAAATATTATATTAAAGATGCCGAGAGTTGTTCTCATTGCGCTGAAGTTTTTAAAAAAATGAAAGAAGACATTGATGGCCACATTGAGATGCTTCGTGGAGAAATTATCAAACACGCTAAAGAGGATTCATTTGATTAAAATATTCTTTGTATTTAAAAAGACCAATCGTCTATGGCGATTGGTCTTTTGATTTTGGCGCGAAAAATTAAGGTGATTTTAAGGCAGTACAGCAGAGTGGGTGTTCACTAGTCCAAAGCCGTAGAGATTATCAAATCCGTTATCACCCAAATCAGTTGCTCTGTCTTGGAGTTTGTTTTGGACTTCATTAGGATTCCAAATCCCATCGTTGTTGCCATCATAAGAACCGACCAAGGTTGTTAAAATAAGAGCGGCTGAAGCTGCGACATGGGGCGCGGCCATAGAAGTGCCGCTTAAGGTTTTATATGTTTGGCCTTTATAGGTTGAATAAATAGATACGCCTGGAGCGGCTAGGTCTACTTCCGGACCCCTACTGGACCAAGAAGCGATTGTGTTGGTATTGTCGGTCGCGGAAACCGCGATTACTTCCGGATAAGCGGCCGGATAATTAACCGCGCCACCGCTATTGCCAGCCGCTACCACCTGTATAATGCCGGCTGCATTCGCTCTTTGGATTGCTTCTTGAAATGAAATAATGTTGGTTGTTGTGCCCAAACTCATATTTATTACCTGCATATTATTGGTGATTGCCCAATCAATTCCTTCAATGACATCGGATAAATATCCCGACCCTCTGCGGTCAAGAACTTTTACGGCATAAAGGTCGGCTTGAGGCGCGGCTCCAATAACTCCGATAGTATTATCCATAGCGGCAATAATTCCGGCAACATGAGTGCCATGGCCATTATCATCGTTATATGAGGTTGTATATCCGACTGCGCTGAACCCTCCCTTGAGGTTATTGATTAAATCAGGATGTTTAATATCAATGCCAGTATCAATCACAGCTACCCTTGCAATATCTCCACTTGTGATATCCCAAGCGTTTTGGGCATTGATGCGAGTAATATTCCAAGGCGTGATTTCGTTTGGCTGAATTTTTCTCGACTTTTGGATTTCCGGTGGCCTAACCAATATAGAGACCTCAACATCATCATCAACCCTCAAAATTTCGTTTTGATTTAAAAGTATTTGCTCTTCTTTTGGAGAGAGCAGTGTCGCCGCGCCATTTACAATATCAAGGTCTTTAATTTTTATTCCGCTGTGTCTTTCAATGAGGGATTTTTTTATATCTTTATTTAAGACATTCTTTTTAAAAATAACGATTTTTCTTGTTTTAATATCGCTATTTTGATTTTTTGCCGCAAAGGCAACGCTGACCAAACTGAGCGTAATTCCAAAAATAATAAACACCGAAATAATGGTAAAGAGTTTGTGTTTCATGTTTTTTATAGGGTTTCTTAAACTATTTAATTGTTTAAATATTACAACAGTTTATCGTAAAATGCAAGATTGCCCATATTTAAGAAATTTTTTATCTTCTTCGTTAAAAATCTTTATTTGGCCGTACTGGCCGTCATACCCCGGTTTTATTGTGAGATTTCTTTCGCGCACTCGTTTTATGCCTTCAATTACTCTGGTATCGGCTATATTTTTTAATTCGTTTCTTGTTGTGTCCATCAATATTTTCAGTTCATTGCCAAATTGTTTGATTAGTTTCTCGTATTCCACTTTTACTTTTTTAGTATTTTCGCCCACTCCAAAAGCTTCGGCTATTATTTTGCTAAGGCCGACGAGATTATGGAATGGAACATAATTAAGATATCTGCTTAAATTGTTTCTGGTTTTTATTTTTGGTTTTCTGTTAGCCAGTTTTTGGACGCGGTTCATCACTCCGATAATTAGCGATTTTTTGCATTTTGGGCAGATGCTATTATGTTTTTTTGTTTCCTCCGGAGAAAATACAACACCGCAAGCGCTATGGCCGTCGTAATGATATCTGCCCTCTTCCGGGAAAAACTCTACGGTTGCAACAAATTTTGACATTTGACCGCCAGCCGGCGGATTGATATTTGACCTTTGACTTGGCGCGCCGCTTTTTATCGCCCCCATAATCCCGCCGTAAGAAAGTTCCGTGTCAAAAATATTTGCTTCTCGGCCGATTTTTTCAAGACTATGAGAATCAGAATTGGAGATAAGCGCGATGTTATCCAATTTGGAAACTTGCCAATTCATGGCCGGATCAGAGGAGAGTCCGGTTTCAATGGCAAAAATATTTTTTGCGTATTGGCCGAAACATTCTTCAATGGAATCAAACCCTGACATTGACCCGAATATGGAAAACCAGGGCGTCCAGGCGTGAGCGGGGATAATGACCGCATCAGGGCTTGTTTTAAAAACTATTTCTGCTAATTTTTCGCTATCTAATCCTAAAATCGGCCGACCGTCGGATTTTAGATTGCCGATTTTAGAAAGTTGAGCATTTATTTTTTCGGCTGTTTCTATATTTGGCGAAAAAACCAGATTGTGAATTCGTCTGCATTTCCCGCCCTTGGAATATATACTTGCAATTTCAACGCTTAGGATAAATCGCGTATCAGCAAAGGTGCCTTTGAGAGTCGGCTTTTTAAATTCCCTTTTTAATTTATAAAGTCCCGGTTCGGCCGGCTCCAATTTTGTTTTGATTTCTTTTATCCATAAAGGGTGAGTGAAGTCGCCAGTAGCCATGACCAAGATGCCCTTATCATCCGCAAAACTATCCAAATCTTCCAGATTCATTTTTGGGCTGGTTGCTCGGCTGTATTTGGAGTGGATATGGAGGTCGGCGATGAATTTTGCCATGTTTTTCTGAATTTATTTAATTTAGTTAAAAATATGAGCATCTTACCGGAGCTTTTAAGCGTAGGCGGACTCAGCAAGATTTTAGCATATAAAAAAATCGCCTGCCAATTATATTGGCAGGCGATATCCATAGTAGAGCTTTTGGGATATTATTCCTCAATCTTTTTCTTTTTTAACAACCTCCATAATCGGCATTGTGTATGTCACACTCAAGTCTAAGTATGCGGCATTTTTCTGTAATCTTTTGAAAACCATTTCTCTTATCGCCATTGATTTCATGTGTTAGCTCATTGGCGATGAATTTTTCGAAATTCTCGTTGCTCTTGTGCCTGAAGTGTATACTGCGAAGCGTTTTTATTATTCGGCGCTTTTTATTCCACGATTTAAGCTTAATCAACAAAGCTTTCATATGGCGCCCCCTTTTAAAGAACGTATTTGATGGAATCATACAAACGGCAGACTAAATGTCAAGCTTCCCGATTATTTTAAATGGGAGTGGCGCGTCCAGTGGCAGGCGAAAGGCAGAAGCATTTTTGTGGCCTCCTCCTCCATAACGACCGGCTATTTCTGTCAGGTCTATTGATCCATCTCCACGGAGAGAGAATTGCCAGATTCCTTGATGTTCGCCCCATACGATGGCAAAGGGCGGATGTTTGAGCGCTAATTTGTGGCCAAGTTCCGATCGAAAAATGCGCGGAGCGTTGACAGCCAGTACTTTATGGCCGTCAAACTCTACCAGTTCCGCTTGTTTTACAAGATCATCGCAGATGAAATCAAAATATTCGCAGTAAATTTCTCCATGCTCCGTTATACTTCTGAGATCATTTTCATTTTCAAATCTTTGAGCCAGTTTTTCCCAATCGGAAAAAGAAAAATTGACAGTACTCAAGAATTTTCCTACTTCTCGAGAATGGGGCAATGTGAATCTCCACAAATCATTAGCTTGGACATAAGCGAGAAGGCGAGGTATTTGTGTTTCGGGATGAAAATATTTCCAGGCAATGCCGGCGCCGGAAAGATTATTGTCAAAAATATGCTCGCGAACGGCCTGGACGGATTCTTTCGCGCTGATATGGTGGTCTAAGACGATAAGGCGCTCGGCTTTTTGCTCTAGTTCAAGGAGTGTTTCTTTTGGATAACTGAAATCGATAATGTAGGTTTCCTTGCCGGTGATGTCTATCTCCGGTTGAGCACGATCGTGCGCCGGAATATACGCGGCGGAATCTCCGAATTTTTTCCACGCCGCGAAAGCCCCCCCAAAACCATCATGGCAATCTCCGTGATAAATAATAATAATTTTTTCTTTTGGCATAGTTTGGTGGAATTACATAGCTTTGTTTGAATATTTTTTGCTTGCCCGCCCGAAGCTTTTCGAGCGAAGGAGGGAACGGAATTGACCGCCCTCGCTTGAAGTAGCGATGAAAAATCGGCGGCTATAATAAGCTTTCTATTTCCGGCTTAATTTTGTCAAACATTTTCTTGTGTCCTTGTGTATTGGGATGCAATCCATCAATCAAGTCCTCATTTTTAATAACTCCATTCATTGATATAAATTCCAGATTATTTTCTTTGCAAAATTTTTCTATTACACCATCGAGTCGTTTTATATTTTTATTAGTATAGGACATATCCATATCCCACGGAACGGGTCGTGTCATTGATTCATCTACCGCTGTTAAACCAATAAAAACAAATTTTTCTGCAAACCTCTTCGCCATAAAGTGAAGTTTTGAGAGGTTATTCTGAAATTCATCAGTAGAAATTCGCTGGCTGTTTGCGGAGTGTATGAATTGAGCATCATTAATTCCAATTGCAAAAATGACGATATTCGGCTCTCGTGATTTTGCCTCAACTTCAATTCGATTGAGTAAATCGGTTGTGGTGTCGCCAGAAACCCCGAGATTATAAATATTGACATCATTATCTTGCGCCTCAAAATAATTTCTCAGGTGAGTAGCCCAACCGCCTTGTTCCGGATCATATGCGCCCCAAGTTATGCTGTCACCAAAAATACAAATATTCATAGTTATTTTTTAAGAAAAGTATTAGTTTTTTTGTTTGCTGGGTATATTTATATGGTCATATTTGAACCTCCGCTTGGCCGGTCGCGCCCTCGGCGGCGAGCCAGTGTTTCTATACCTTTTCGCGCTTCGCGCGTCCCACCTTCTAGCTTTGAAAAAGCCGTCCAGTTTTGTCTTGGTGCCCGGGGCCGGACTCGAACCGGCAAGGCTGTTAGGCCAAAGGATTTTAAGTCCTTCGTGGATACCAATTTCACCACCCGGGCAAAAATCGCAAAACGATTTTAACTTATAACCCATAACTAATTACCAATATCTTACAACCAATTCATTTTTGTCAGTAGTTATTAGTCATTGGTTATTAGTTGATTCTGGAGGCCTAGGCCGGGATTGAACCGGCGCATAACTGTTTTGCAGACAGTCGCGTTACCACTTCGCCACTAGGCCACAGAGGACAGAATATAGGGAATAGAATATAAAATCTAGCGATAAAATTTAAATACATACTCCTCAAATTTGAAACCCTTAATTCATAATTTGCAATTCTTAATTCTATTTTTCTAACGCTTCATAAACCTTCTGCTCCGCTTTGGCGATTTTATCCAGCTCGAATCTCAACTTTGGCACCGGTTTGGTTCTTAAGGTTCGGTTGAGAGTTTTTTGAAGTATATATATTTGTTTTTGTATTGAGGTCAGTACTGATTCTTCTTTATTCTCAGGAAATACAGTGATATAGATGGTGGAGTTTTTTAAATCAGAAGAGGTGTCGGCGCGAGAGATTGTGATTAAAGTATCTCTGGCAATATCAATATTGCGAAAGAGCAATTCTCCAACAACCTCTTTTAATAGTTCATTTAATTTTTGCGCGCGTCGCGAAGATGTTTTGTGCTCCATGGTATTTATTTTAAATTAGAAATACTTTGTTTTGTAATTTAGTCCGCCGTATTGTTATCTATTGCTACACTCAGAATAACTAGAACCTATTTTAATTCTACGGGTAAAGGTTTTTCTTCGTAAAATTCCAGGATAAATCCTGATTGAATTCTGGTATCTTTTGGTTCAAGGGGAGTAAATAAAATTCCACATTCTTTTCCTTGAGAAACTTCTGACGCCTCGGCTTTTTCTTGCTGAAGCCTTGTCAGTCGGCCTTTGCCGATTTTTTGTCCGTCTTTTATAACATCTGTAACGGCGCCTTTTTTAGCGATGCCGGAAGTGACTTTGCCGCCGATGATTTGATCTCCGTTAGCCAATTGCTTGAATACCTGAAGCACATTTAATTTTCCAATCAAAGTTCTTTCTATTTCTGGTTTGAGCAATTTTTTCATTTCCTCTTTTAGCGTATCAATCAGATTATAAATAATATCCGCAGATATTATTTTTATTTTTGAATTTTCCGCTTGCATTTGAATGGCGGAGGGAATTTTTGTTTTGAATCCGCAAATAATGGCTCCAGAAGCTTTAGCGAATTTGATATCCGATTCGTCAATATCGCCAACCCCAGTTTTTAATATTTTGGCGGAGACTTTTTCAAAGTTCAAGTTGGAAATCATTTTATTTAATGCTTCTTCTGAACCGGCGACATCCGCCCTGAGAATTATATTTAGAATCGCTTTTTCTGTTTTTGATTCTTCTTGCTCTTGCAATCTTGATTTTTGGCTCGCAATTTGGCGGGTTATATTTTCTTCCGCTATTTTTTCCGCCTTTTTCTTATTTTCCAGAGTGATAAATTTTTCTCCAAGCGGAGCAACGCTTGGCATGCCTAAAATTAAAACTGGCGAAGAAAAAGACGCTTTCTTTATGGATTTGCCTTGAAAGTCTTCCAGGGATTTAATTTTCCCGTATATTGATCCGATAACGACATAATCGCTGGATTTTAACGCGCCGTTTTCAATCAACAATGTCGCAACAACGCCCCTTTGGGAATCCATATGAGATTCAATAACAACGCCTTCCCCTTGGGTTGATGGATCGGCTTTTAATTCTTCCATTTCAGCTACGAGCAATATCAATTCCAAAAGCTCGGGGATGCCTTGGCCGGTGACGGCAGACAATGGTTGGAAAGGGATATTTCCGCCCCAACCCTCAAGTAAAACTTCTTTTTCGGCAAGCTGAGTTTTTACCCTGTCAACATTGGCCTCGGGTTTATCTATTTTATTGATGGCAACGATATAGGGGATTTGAGCGTCTTGAATGTGTTTTAACGCTTCTAATGTTTGCGGTTTAATGCCTTCATCGGCGGCAACGACTAAAATAGCGACATCCGCCACGGCCGCTCCGCGTGAGCGCATTTTGTCAAAGGCCTCGTGTCCGGGCGTATCAATGAAAGTGATTTTTTTGGCTTGTCCTGAGCCAGTCGAAGGATTATGGATAATCTCGTAAGCGCCAATGTGTTGGGTGATACCGCCTGATTCTTTGGCAACGACATTGGTTTTCCTGATCGTATCCAGCAATTTTGTTTTACCATGGTCAATATGGCCCATTATGACAACAATCGGAGGACGAGTTACCTGGTTGTTCCCAAATTCGCTTTGAGGCGAATTTGGGAGGTTTAAATTTTGTTTTTTTGAAGTAGGCATTTTGAATAGGCAATGCGCCTCCGCCGCTAATGCGGCGGAGGCGCATAATTGCTATTTACGGATAATACCACAAAATTTTAGAATTACAACTTTAAATTTTATAAAATAAAAATTTTGACTTGTGGATAACTTTTGTGGCTATTTATATTTTAAGGGAATATAATAAAAATGCGGTAGGAGTTCGAAAAGATTGTTCGCAAGAGCAGTGTAATTTTAGCCGCAAGGTTGGATAGGACTCCTGCCGCATTAAAAAACCCCCTCGCTATGGCGAGGGGTTTTTTAATTGTTTATTATCTTGAAAACGGGGGAGGAATTGAACGCTCCATTTCCAGAGTTGCATCTCTGGCGCCTTGACCACTCGGCCACCCGTTTATAATTTGCGGAAGCGGGAGGATTTGAACCTCCGATGCTCTTGCGAGCATACCGCATTTCGAGTGCGGCCCATTCAGCCACTTTGGTACGCTTCCATAAAAAGCTCATTATTTCTTTTTTATCACCCTCCACATTAAGGCAATTGATCCGGCGATTGCCAGGATAAAAATAATTTTTATGGCAGAGCCCGTGTTTTTTATTAAGTTAACCGCATTATTGATATTGGCGGAAAGGCCTGCCTGCCGGTAGGCATGGTCTGCTTGCATGGGAGAGTCATTTTCAGATTCGCTTTTTGTTAATTTGCCATCAGGATTATCTTCGCCGATTATTTCTTCTTCAACATGATGCGCCTCGGCTGTATTTACTAAATTTTTAATAATAAACCCATTATTTAGAACTATGAATTTTTGATTAGATACTGTTATATTCTGCGCTTTGTTCTGCTCTAAGATTGCAATAGTTAGTTTTTGGCCGCTCATCTTTTGCGTATTAGTATTTTGCGCGCCGATATTTTCACTGGAAATAATATTGGGTGACGAGGGCGTCGGATTTTTGGTCCAAACAAAACTATTATTTTGTTTTCTTGACGCGGAATATCCTTCTTTAGCTTTTTCATATTTGATTTCTTCTACTAGTATGTTTTCTGGATAAGAAAATTTCAAAACATCAATATCATTATTGAGGGCTATGCCGGTAGTTTTTCTGGAAATGACAATGTAGCTTCGCTGAGCGATAAAAGTATTTTGCGGGAAAGAAAAAGATTTCTTGGAATTATCGCTGATTGTCCAGCCGGAAATATCCGCGGGGAAATCGTTGGAATTGTAAATTTCTATCCATTCGTTTTCATCGGATCCGGCGGGAGATGGAATAAATTCATTTATATAAATTCCCAAAGGATGAATAGTAGCAGTGATTTGGGATTGCGATGTATTTTGTCCGTCAGAAATCGTAAGGGAGATGATGTATTTCCCGGGAAAATTGTATTTGTGTTTTGTAACTTTCTCTTTGGTGGTTGACCCATCGCCGAAATTCCATTCGTATATTGATGCGCCTTGCGATTTGGAAGCGTCAAATGTTATTTCTTGTTTGATAAGCGCGATGATGTTTTCGCCGGCGTTGGCGACGATAGGGGTTGGAGGTTGGAGGTTGGAGGTTGGAGAAAAGGAAATTGTGTTTTCGGTAGTTTGAGATTCTTGTTGGTTGGTCGTTGTTTGTGTTGTCTCTTGCGAGCTGTCTATCGTTTGTTGAGTTGTTGTTTGATTGTTGTTTTGTTTGCTTGAATTTTGCGCGCCGATGGTATTTGTGCTTGGATGCTCCTGCCAATTGGTGGCAGTGTAATCGTTAAGATTAGGATCCTTGCGTTCTAGAGAATAATTTATTGCTGAAATATACGTGAAAAGCTCGGCAAAATTGCCATCCGCGTCCTTGAGTCCGATTTTTTCGCCACCTTCATTGAGCGAGCTCCAAGAACTGTCAATAATTACCGTTGAAAGAGAAGGGTATTTTTCTTTTAATTTTATCGCATCTTGGGCGATGACGGCATATTGGCCGGCAACGAGAGAGGCGTTGCCGGAAAAATTAAGGCCGTGATTTGTGCCATCAGGATTGGAATCAATGAAATTTTCCACGAATTTCCAGCCAGTTAAATCTATGGAATTTTGCCCGCGATTGTATATTTCCACCCACTCATAATCGGCTCCCTCAGAGGAGCCGATTTCATTAATGATGATATCTTGGGTTGCGGCTGTCGCGCTGTTTAAGACAAGTAATATTGTTGATAATAATATAAATATGATAAAATAAATAAAGATTTTTTTCATGGGATTTATTAGATTCTACAAGATAGGCGTTGGAAAGGCAATAATTAGTAAACCCAATTCTTTCAAATAACGGAGGAATATCGTGAAAAAAACAAATAAAAGAAGAGACAAGTTGGCAGATTGGATATTTTGCCGGTTGATGGATATTTTGAATGATCAAAACAGGGAAATAGTGGTTGTTTTTAAAAGATTGGCAAGAGGAGGTTTAGAAAAGGATGGAAAAACATATAATGGGCAGATTGGGCAAAAAGATATCGTAGATGACGGTACGCAATTGATTACTATTGATCCCCAAATCAGCAAGCGATCAAAGATGAGAGTTTTTTGCCACGAACTTTTACATATTCTGTTTGAAGATATTGACGATGAAAAACCCATTGAAAATCTGGAACATCTTTTGTGGCCACAATTATCCGAGTCCCAAAAACAAATGCTCGGAGATTATATGTATTCGTTGGTCAAAAAATAACCCCGTAAAACCGGGGTTTTTTTATGCGTATCTTTCTGTTAGGATTAAGTAATTCATAATTCATAATTCATGATTCATGATTCATGATTCTGATTGCCTGGATTTCTCAAATTTTAATATTTCTCACGGAACTTGTTATTAAAACGATTGATGCTTTCGGTTATTTTGGCGTGGCATTGCTCATGGCCCTAGAAAGCGCGGCGATACCGATTCCATCGGAAGTGATAATGCCTTTTTCCGGATTTTTGGTTTCGCAAGAGAAAATGACTTTGCTGGGAGCGGCTTTGGCTGGCGCTTTGGGTTCGGTACTCGGTTCGTGGGCGATATATGAACTCGCCAGGTACGGTGGCAGGCCTTTACTTGAAAAATACGGGAAATATATTTTAATTTCCAAATCTCATCTGGACAGCACGGACAGATTTTTCCAAAAATACGGAATGTGGGCGACTTTTCTAGGGAGGATGTTGCCGGTGTTTAGGACTTACATTTCTATCCCCGCCGGTCTTGCCGGAATTGATTTAAAAAAGTTTTTAGCTCTGTGTTTCATTGGGTCTTTTATTTGGTCGTATTTTTTGGCGTGGCTGGGGGTGAAATTCGGCGAACATTGGGAGAAAATAAAAGATTATATGCATTATATCAGTATTGCTATTTTAATTTTTGTTATTTTGTGGATTAGTTGGTGGTTCTGGAAGAATACAAAGAAACAGAGAAAAAATGAACAGTAAGAATTTGAATTTTGAGCGTTTATTGCGCTCATTTGTTGAATGCAAGGGGGTGGAGTTGACAAAACAAATGCATTTATTGCGCGCGGGCGTATAATAGACATATGTTTAAGACCATAAAAATTATAAAAAATCTGCGATTGAGCAATAAATTGATGTTGGGCTTTCTGTTGCCGGTGATAATTTTTATAGCCATCGGCGGTTATTTCGGCTATACGATTAGCAAAAAGAAACTAGAAGATCAGATTTTAGCAAGCTTGAGTTTGATTATTACAACGAAAAAAGATTATCTTGAGACATTTATTGATTTTAACAAAGGCAGGGTGGCTGATTGGAGTTCCGACGGACACATCAGGGATGATTTTGAAAAAATTATAGAAAATAAAGATGAAGCTAAAGCAAGGGAGCTTGGCGTATATATAAAGACGAAAAAACAGGTTCTGGATCCGGAAATCATAATCACCGACATTCTTGGAACAGATGGCGTTATTATTATATCCACCACCTCAGAGAGAGTGGGAACAAAAGAGAAAATCGACGATTTGGATAATGAATATAATTTCACTAAAGCGAAAAATGCCCTATTTGGGGAAACCTTTATTTCCAGTGTTGTGGTTGAGGATGAGCCTGGTCATATGAAAGATGTTCCAATGTGGCATGTAAGCACACCATTAATTTCTTTGAAATCCGGGAAAGTAATTGGCGTAATGGTTAATCATATTTCCAATAATAAACTGATGGGAGTTTTTAAGGAAAATCAACGGATTGTTGCGGGTGACGAGATTCCGGAAGCTCCTTCGCTAATAGTAAGGGGAAGTACCTTGGAAATTTATCTTGTTGATGCCCGCAAATTGATGTTGACACCGTCAATATTTGTGGAAAACGCAATCTTAAATCAAATTGTGGATACCGAGCCGGTCAAGAGATGCTATGAAACAGGAAAAAATATGAATGGCATTTATAATAATTACAGGGGAATATCGGTTTTTGGCGCTTCGGCTTGCGTTGACAGCGATAGTCAATGGACACTGCTTGCTGAAATTAATGAATCGGGAATTACTACTGAATTAAATGATATTAAAATCATCATAGTAGCTTTATCTATTTTTGCGCTTTTGATAACCATATTGTTGATATATTTTTTGAATAAAAGCATTGTTTATCCAATAAGAGAATTGTCCAGTTCAATTAAGAATATAACTAAAGGACAATTACTTCAGAAACTTGAAGTGCTATCAGCCGATGAAATCGGTAATCTCAGAGAAGCTTTTAATGAAATGTCCAGGAGAATAGAGGAGGAAGATCGCGCCAAGAGCGAATTTGTGTCACTGGCATCGCATCAGTTGTTGACTCCGCTGACAACTATTAGATGGTTTATTGAGACGATGTTTTCGGGCACCGCGAATGGATTGAGTGAAAATCAAAAAAAATATCTGGATAGTATACATAAAATCGATTTAAATATGATTGATCTTGTGAGGGCATTGCTTGATGTTTCCAGAATAGAGTTGGGCGTGTTTTCCATTGAGCCGGAAACCGCCAATATTGCTGATGTTATTAATGATATTTTATCTGAATTAGACCCTATGATTAAGAAGAAGATGTTAAATATCGTGAAAAGCTTTGGTCAGACAGCTCCAATCATGAATGCGGACCCGAAATTATTGAGGATTGTTCTCCAAAATCTTTTAACTAATGCCGTGAAATATACGCCGGAGAACGGCACGGTTACATTTGAAATAAAATTGGAAGATTCAAAGATTGTCATGAAAATATCGGATACGGGATATGGCATACCCAAAGAATTGCAGGAAAAAGTTTTTTCTAAATTTTTCCGAGGAGATAATATAAAAAATAGAGAACCGGAAGGAACGGGACTCGGCCTTTATATCGTGAAATCAATAATTGATCATTCGGGCGGCGAGATACGGTTTGAATCGGAAGAAAACAAAGGCACCACTTTTTATATTTCTTATCCGTCTGGCGGAATGATCAAAAAAGAGGGAGAGAAGAGATTGGGTCAGTGAATTTTATAAATTTAAAAAGCCCTGCGGATTTTAATCCGCAGGGCTTTTGTTTTATTTTTTCTTCAAGATTTTTTTCAATTCAAGGAATTGATTATGACCGATCCCTCCCTTGCCAAGATATATACTTGGCATATACTCGTTTTCTTTGTCGCCATGATAGTCCGACCCGCCGAAATTCGGATTAAAGTTGTATTTCTCACAGTGTTTCAAAAGGAATTCCCTGTCTTTTTGGGAATGATGCTGGGTAAAAACTTCAAGTCCGTCAAGGCCAAAGTCCTTGAGCTCTTTCAATGTTTTTTCAAATATAACATTTGCTTTCAGCGGGAAAAATTTTTCAAGCTGATGAAGGTATTTTAAAGAATGAGCCCAGACTGCCATACCGCCATGAAGTTTGATTAGTTCTATTGCTTCCCGAGGAGAACAATAATCTCCGCGTCTGGCGCAAAAACGTCCACCACTGGAAATCTCTCTTGTTGCCAGTATTTTTGCCTCATTAAAATCTAAATTCTTGGTTTCCATTAAATTGATAGCGCGGGCTTTGATAAGCCAGTATTTTGATGTTAAAGGCCAGGGAACATTGAATTGATTTGTTAATTCAACGAAAGATGTTGAAAATTCATCATAAATTTTGTATTTCATAATCATTGTTTCAACATGATGGTTGCTGACAACTTGATTGCGATATAAAAGTTCGTTGCCACTTGACAGAGATTTTAGATTATATCCGTATCCTAGTATATGAAGTTCTAATTTCCAGAGCTCTTTTGCGTCGGTGAAATAGTAATTAGTGGAGCTAATTTCAATCCCCGAGATTGTATCAATGCCATGTTGCGCGCAAAGCTTTATGAATCTTTCCGCGCCGTCTGTTGTGTCGTGATCCGTAAGGACCGCAACCTTCAGGCCCGATTTTTTCATTCTTTTTACTAATTCGTCTACAGAACAATCTCCGTCAGAATAATGGCTGTGAATATGCAGATCAGCTTCATTTGTTTTCATCGCTTTTGCCTCCGATTTTGATTTTGACAAGTTTTTTTACTGTTTGATCGGTGAATTTGATAATCCAGCACGATCCCGAATGTTGATCTCCATGGCGGACGTCATTGCCCAATCCCAAGATACGGCATTTCATTTTATTTTTAACATGAATTTCTATGTTTATTTTGTCAATGTATTTGCCTTTTATATTTTCGCACGCGCAGCTTCTTAGATCGTATTTTAATTGCACGACATCGTGGCATAAATCACAGACAATTAGCTTCATCGTCTTCTCCTCCTTCATCGCCTTCTCCTTTTTAATTGGGAATGTACAGAATGTACAATTGGGTCTGATTATTGGGCTGATTATCAAAGTTACACTAGCTGAAATATCAAGAGAAATCAAGCCAAAAAGGCAAATCAAATTTGGTGGACCGTACCGGATTTGAACCGGTCGCCTCTTGCATGCCATGCAAGCGCGCTACCAAATGCGCCAACGGCCCGAATTAAACATAATTTAGAATATAGAATTTAGAATATAGAAAATAAAATTAAAAATCAATCCGCCGCGGCGGATTGAAAAAAGGGAAAAAATCAGGTAGTTTATAAAATATTAAATTATAGATGTCCTCGTAGCTCAATGGATAGAGCAGATCCGTCCTAAGGATAAGATGGGGGTTCGATTCCCTTCGAGGACACAAAATAGTTGAAAGTTAAAGGTTAAAAGTTTAAAGTAATGGCAGAAGATGAAGCTTAAAATATAAAATTGATGAAAAAATATGATCACTCAAAAATAGAAAAGAAGTGGCCCGCCTTCGCTACCTCCTTCGCTGAAGCTTCGGCGGTCAAGAAAGCTACGGCAGGGCAAGCAGAAATATATGAGAAAATATAACCATAAAATGATAGAACGCAAATGGCAACGATATTGGATAGCGAAAAAGATTTATCAAGCCAAGGACAATATCAAGGGCAAAAAAAATCAAATGCTTTTGACGGAGTTCCCGTATCCTTCCGGCAATTTGCATATCGGACACTGGTATGCTTTTGCAGTGCCGGATATTCTGGCGCGTTATAAAAAGATGATTGGGGAAAATATAATGTATCCGATTGGATTTGACGCTTTCGGTTTGCCGGCGGAAAATGCTGCGATAAAAAGAAAAATCAATCCGCGCGATTGGACGGAGAAAAATATAAAATTTATGACCAAACAATTGGAAAGCATGGGAGCGTCTTTTGATTGGTCAAGAAAAGTTTCCACCATTGATCCGGAGTATTATAAATGGACACAATGGATATTTTTAAAAATGCACGAAAAGGGTTTGGCGTATCGGGCAAAGACTCTAGTCAATTGGTGTCCGAGTTGCAAAACGGTTTTAGCAAATGAACAGGTTGTTGATGGCAAATGTGAAAGATGCGATAGCCAAGTTATTCAAAGAAAATTTGAACAATGGATGTTTAAAATTATCGATTATGCCGATCGGCTTGTTGATGACTTAGGGGGGTTGGATTGGCCAGAGAGCACGAAATTGGCGCAGAAAAATTGGATCGGGCGAAGCGAGGGAACAGTAATCAAGTTTAAAGTTAAAAGTTTAAAGTTAAAAGAGGATGAATATTTAGAGGTTTTCACCACTCGTCCGGATACGCTTTTTGGGGCGACTTATGTGGTTCTGGCGCCGGAGCATGGGATAATATCAAAAATTAAAAATCAAATATCAAATATTAAAGAAGTTGAAAAATACATTGAAGAATCAGACCGAAAAACTGATTTGGATAGACAAGAAAACAAGGAGAAAACCGGTGTTGAGCTTAAGAGGATAAAAGCGATAAATCCTGCCAATGGCAAAGAGGTGCCGGTGTGGATTTCGGATTATGTATTGGCGAGTTACGGCACAGGCGCGGTGATGGCGGTGCCGGCACACGATCAAAGAGATTTTGATTTTGCCAAAAAATTCAATTTGCCCATCATTTATGTAATCGAGTTATCTTTGCCTGCGGTCAAGAAAGGTGAATTAATAATTACCAATAGAGCGTATGAAGGCGGAGGCGTGATGATAAACTCGGGACAATTTACGGGCATGGAATCGGAAAACGCCAGACGAGAAATTGTTAATTGGCTTTTAAAGCAGGACCAGGTGAAAAAGCAAAAAAATTATCGTTTGCGCGATTGGGTATTGTCCCGTCAAAGATATTGGGGTGTGCCCATTCCGATGATTAATTGTGAGAAATGCGCTTCGACCGGCTCAGCACAAGGCGGGCACGTGCCTGTTCCGGAAAAAGATTTGCCGGTAAAATTACCATTGTTGAAAGATTTTTTACCGACTAATGACGGCAGGTCGCCGCTCGCCAAAGCGAAAAAATGGGTGAAAGTAAAATGCCCGAAATGCCAAGGCGATGCTGAACGGGAAACGGATACAATGGATACATTTGTGGATTCCTCGTGGTATTTCATCCGCTATACCGATCCGAAAAACAAAAAGAAATTTGCCGATGTCAAAAAAATGAAAAATTGGTTGCCTGTTCCGATGTATGTGGGTGGGGCGGAGCACAACACAATGCATCTTTTGTATTCGCGATTTTTTACAAAAGTTTTATGCGATCTCAAACTTATTTATTTCAAAGAACCTTTTGTTAGTCGTAAAAATCACGGAGTTATTTTGGGACCCGATGGGCAAAAAATGTCCAAGTCTCGTGGCAATGTTATTGATCCGGATAGGGAGGTGGAAAAATTCGGCGCTGATTGCGTGAGGATGTATTTGGCTTTTATGGGACCATATGAACAAGGCGGCCCGTGGAATCCGACGGGCATTTTGGGGATTAAGAGATTTTTGGATAGAGTCTGGAATTTAGAGTTCAAAGTTAAAAGTTCAAAGTTAAAAGTACAATCAAAAAATAAAAATTTAGAAATACTATTACACAAGACGATTAAAAAAATAACTGAGGATATTGAAAATTTCAGATTCAACACGGCAATTTCTGCGATGATGATTTTGTTGAATGAAATGGAAAAACAAGCACAGTTATCAGTTAGCAGTTATCAGTTATTAGTTAAGTTATTAAGCCCTTTTGCCCCTCATATTACTGAAGAAATTTGGCAAAATGTTCTGGAAAATAAAAAATCAATTCATTTGGAAAAATGGCCGAAGTATGACCAAAAATTAGTAAAAGAAGATACTTATAAATTAATTGCGCAGATTAACGGGAAGACGAGAGGGATTTATGAGGCGACAATTGGTTTGTCGGAAGATGACGCGAAGAAAATAGCATTAGCGAAAAATGAAATATCTAAATGGATAGGGGGAAAAAAGATTAAAAAGATTATTTTTGTGAAAGATAGATTGATAAATTTTATTGCCTGACTTTTACTTTTGGGATGATATTTTAGATTAAATTGACTGCAAGTTTTTTATTGGGTATATTATTCATACTTATTTATGCCGCTGTGGCGAAATTGGCAGACGCGCACGACTCAAAATCGTGTGGCTTTACAGCCATGTCGGTTCAAGTCCGACCAGCGGCACATAGAGTTGTATTTATGGCGATGTTCAAATAAAGTAAACTATTGACATATTCCGGGAAGCGACTATACTAATAATCACAATAATAATTAATTTTCTATTCAACATTTTTATTTACAGCAAAAAATTAATATCCGTAAAAAAGAAGCGGTGATTTAAACTGTTTTAAACAGTGTTATTTATTTGAACCGCTCCAACAGCGGTTTTTATTTTTATTTTAAAACAGACGGTAAATTATAGGTTGCGGCAAAATACTTTAGTTCTTTCTATGCCGTAGCCTGTAATTTGCGGTTTGTTGCAGAAAAGTGAATAGGCAATGGATCGCATGAACTTTAAAAATTAAATAGGGTCAAAATAATTTATCCGCCCAAATTCGTTTAGCCACGAATTTGGGGCGGATTAACAGGAAATTGCAATTTCAAATTGATTAATTGCGGTTATTAAAAGTATAAATAACTATTTTAAATCATTAAAATTTAAAATAGAAGTTATAAGGGTATATGGTGGATGCCTTGGCATGGAAAGGCGATGAAGGACGCGGTATGACTGCGATAAGCTTCGGGGAGATGTCAAACAGTCTTTGATCCGAAGATTTCCGAATGGGGAAACCCCTCAAGGCTCAAAACCTTGAGAGCTCCTTGTTTAACTACTTGGAGTAGCGAACCCGCTGAAGTGAAACCTCTCAGTAAGCGGAGGAAAAGAGAAAATAATTTATTCCCTTAGTAGCGGCGAGCGAAGAGGGAAAAGCCCAAACCTGCGGACATCACATTGCATGTGATGTCGCGAGTTAAAAGTCCAAAGTTAAAAGTTTAAAGTGAATTCAGAAATGCATTTACTTTTTACATTTAACTTTTAACTTTATACTTGCGGATATCGCGTGTAGCGTGATGTCCGTGGGGGTTGCAGGGCAGATGCGTTGTAGAGTTACAAATTGTGAAGTTAGCTGAACTTCTCTGGAAAGAGAGGCCATAGCGAGTGATAGCCTCGTAAGCGAAAATTTCACAGCTCGAGCATTTGTTCCTAAGTACTGCGGGGAATGAAAGCCCTGTAGGAAGCTTCCAATACTACTTGGAAAGGCTAAATACTAATCCATGACCGATAGTGAACTAGTACCGTGAGGGAAAGGTGAAAAGCAGCCCGGCGAGGGCGATGAAATAAACCTGAAACCATATACTTACAAGGAATCGGAGCCTGCGCATAGCACAGAATATCTAATTTCAAATTTTCAATTCTTAAATAATTTCTAATTTTCTAATTTTTAAAAACTCAGAATCAAATTTTGAGTTTTGGAAATTTAGTCATTGGATTTTGTTTGGAAATTAAAAATTAAGAATTGGAAATTCCGCGCTGTGTGTGGGTGACGGTGTGCCTCTTGGAGAATGAGCCAACGACTTTATGTATGTCGCTTGTCTAATCCGCCTTGGCGGAGTAGGCGCAGGGAAACCGAGTCTGAATAGGGCGAACGCGCATAGCACAGAATGTCTAATTTTAAATGTTTAATTCTTAAATAATTTTTAATTTCTTAATTTTTGAAAATTCAGAATCAAGTTTTGATTTTTAGAAATTTAGTCAGCGAGATTTATTTGGAAATTAGGATTTGGAAATTGGGAATTCCGCGCTGTGCGCGGTAGGCGGCATGTATAAGACCCGAAGCCGGAGCGAGCTACCTATGACCAGGATGAATTTCACCGAAAGGTGAAAGGAGGTCCGAACCCGTTAGTCGTGCAATGCTATGGGATGAGTTGTGGGTAGAAGTGAAAAGCTAATCGAGCCCGGTGATAGCTGGTTCTCCCCGAAATAGTTTTCGGACTAGCCTCGTTTTTATAGATGATTGGGGGTAGAGCACTGGATGGTTTTGCCTGGCGCAAGCTAGCAACACCAATCAAACTCCGAATACCGATCATTGTTGAACGGGAGTCAGACTGTGGGGGCTAAGCTTCATAGTCAAAAGGAGAAGAGTCCTAATCGCCATTTAAGGTCCCAAAATGCAAGCTAAGTGTACAAGGTTGTGAGATTTCTCAAACAGCAAGGAGGTTGGCTTAGAAGCAGCCATCCTTTAAAGAGTGCGTAACAGCTCACTTGTCGAGAGATCTTGCGCCGGAAATGTTCGGGGCTAAGCTTGCTACCGAAAATGCGAATGTGCGGACATCACATTGCATGTGATGTCGCGAGTTAAAAGTCCAAAGTTAAAAGTTTAAAGTGAATTCAGAAATGCATTTACTCTCGACTTTTAATATTTAACTTTATACTTGCGGATATCGCGTGTAGCGTGATGTCCGTACGTGGTAGGGGAGCGTTTGTATCTGCAGTGAAGGTCGACCCGCGAGGGCGGCTGGAGCGATACGAAGTGAGAATGTTGGCATAAGTAACCGCAAGACAGGTTAAATTCCTGTCCGCCGTAAACCTAAGGTTTCCTTGGCAATGACAATCAGCCAAGGGTTAGGCAACCCTAAGGCAATCCCGAGAGGGGCAGCCGATGGATAGCCGGTTAATATTCCGGCCCTTTGTTAATATTTGATGGGAGGTCGTAACACAGTAAGCTGAGCATCTTATTGGATTGATGTTCCTGGCTTAAGGATGCTTTCTTGGCAAATCCGGAAAGCTTTCGCAGCAATGCGAAAAATCTAAGAGCAGGGAAAATTTTGGAGCAATCTGAAAAATTCAGCCGAGCGCGTTACCAAGAAATTCTCTCTAAAATTAGTATTAACGAATCTGTACCGTAAACCGACACAGGTAGGTGAGGCGAGTAGCCTCAGGCGAATGGGTGAGTGATCCTCAAGGAACTAGGCAAAAAAGCTACCCGTAAGTTTGCAAGATGGGTTCCCTATTGCCGTACCTCACTGCGTTTGGTATGGAATGTTTAATTTTAGATTTCTAATTTTTTAAAATTCAAAAATTTTTATTTTTGGTTTTGAAATTTAATCATTGAGATTTATTTGGAAATTAGAAATTGAAAATTGGAAATTCCGTCCGAGCATAGCGAGGTGCGGCGATAGGGCGCAGCTAAAGATATCTGGGGACTGTTTATCAAAAACACAACTCCCTGCTAACTCGCAAGAGGATGTATAGGGGGTGACGCTTGTCCAGTGCTGGAACGTTAACGGTCAATGTCTTAGAAATTCGTTTTTAAGGCTGCGGCCCGAAGCGCCAGTGAACGACCGCGGTAACTATAAAATCACGGGTTGTAGTTATAAAATTCAGCTATATGCGGGAACATCTGGTTAAAGTAGTAATACTCGCTTGCGTTTATCGCCGCAAGAAGTAAAAATTTACTACCAACTATAAAAGGTGCCAGAAAATCCGCAGGAAAGACTTTCAAGAATTCCAAAATCATGGAACAAAAATGGTTAAAAAGTATTCCGCAAAATATAGGATGGTATTTGGCGGGATTTGCAGACGGAGAAGGAAGTTTCAATGTTTCTTTGACGAAACGGGATAATTATCGCCATGGTTGGCAGATAACCCCAAGTTTTAATGTATCGCAAAGAGATAATACAGTTTTATTTCTTCTTAAAAAGCATTTAGAGTGCGGAAGATTAAAACGAAGAAGAGATGGTGTTTGGATTTTTGTTATAGAAAATCCAAAAATGATAACTGAAAAAGTTTTGCCGTTTTTCGGCAAATTTCATCTATTATCTTCCAAATCAAAAACAAATTTTTCTATTTTTTCTCAAATAGTAGATCTGATTGGCAGAGGAGAACATTTAACAGATGAAGGACTGGAAAAAATAATGAGATTAAGAGAAAGACTAAATGAAGGCAAGGGAAGAAAAAGAAAATATAATTTAAGCGATGTAATAAATTCTTGAAAGAATCCTCAGAGACTATACGCTGGATCCCGAAAATAAATCGGGAATGATATAGTCCGATCTCATAAGTGATTATGAGTCAACATAAATGAACCGTGTTAAAGTAGCGAAATTCCTTGTCGGGTAAGTTCCGACGCGCATGAAAAGCGTAACTACCGGATAACTGTCTCGAGGATCAGCCCGGTGAAATTGCAAGGCAGGTGAAGATGCCTGCTTCCTGCACTTAGACGAAAAGACCCCGGAAGCTTCACTGCAACTTGTTATTGTGTTTAGATTTTTGCTGCGTAGTGTAGTGGGTAGACTTTGAAGTTGTGTTTTCGGACATAATGGAGTCAACAATGAAACACCCATCTTCAAAAATTTAAATTCTAACCTTTACGGAAAAAACGTATTGGGACAGTGGCTGGTGGGCAGTTTTGGTGGGGCGCTAGCCTCCCAAAAGGTAACGGAGGCGTTCATTAAGGTCAGCTAGGCACGGATGGAAATCGTGCTGGTAGTGTAAAGGCACAAGCTGGCTTAACTGCAAGACCTACAAGTCGCGCAGATGCGAAAGCAGGACTTAGTGAACCGATCATTCTTTGTAGAACGGTGAGAGATCATCGGATAAAAGCTACTCCGGGGATAACAGGCTGGTTTGGTCCAAGAGTTCTTATCGACGACCAAGTTCGGCACCTTAACACATTGGGGTGCCATATCAGAAATGATATTCAGCCGTTTTAATATATGAAAAATTTGAGCCAATCATATATTAAAATTAAAAAATGGCTTATAACGGTGGACTCCATGATATAATATTTATATTATGGACAATACCGTGGGAAGTCTAACGAAGTTTGAGCGACAAATTATTATTGGATCGTTATTGGGAGATGGGTATATGAGAATTATGCCCGGCAGATCTAATGCATTTTTGGAAATAAATCATTCCATTGAGGCAAAGGAATATGTAGATTATAAATACGAGTCCCTAAAAAGACTTTGTGAATCTGCTCCAAAAGAACGAAAAACCAATGAAGGTCGCGTTGCGTATAGATTCTTTACTAAACAACACAGTGAATTAACTGAACTTTATGATCGATTTTATAAACAAGGGAAAAAAGTAATTCCTTTGGATATTGTTGTTGATCCAGTAATTCTGGCTGTTTGGTATATGGATGACGGAAGCAAATCTCGCGATAGAGACGTGTATATAAACACACAACAATTCTCGATTGCGGATCAGAATAGATTGCTTTATTGTTTACGCTTACTTGGCATACAGGCAAGATTAAACAAGGATAAAAAATATTTCCGAATACGCATATTGAAAGATAGCATCAATAATTTTATGAGGATAATTTATCCGCATATAGTTGATTCTATGAAATATAAACTTGTTATGACCCCGTAGAGACTGAGTTTATTTGTAAGCGATTATTAATAAACCGAGCGTTTCATATACGAAATGCTAACACGCCATCTCCTCATTCCAAATTGATTATTGGAAAAGGATGAAGATATAGTCCATACCATTAGTAATAATGGATCAAATAGCGATGTCGGCTCTTCGCATCCTGGGGGTGGAGAAGCTCCCAAGGGTTGGGCTGTTCGCCCATTAAAGCGGAACGTGAGCTGGGTTCAGACCGTCGCGAGACAGGTTGGTCTCCTATCTAGTGCAGGCGTTGAGACTTGAGGGAAGTCGTTCCTAGTAAATTATATTGCTACCTTGCGGAGTGATCCGCATTGAAAATTCGGCTATAACGGTGAAACCTTCATAAATTATTATGTTCATGCTATACTATAGATGCTTGAGGACCATAATTTTTAAGGCAATACCGTGGGAAGTCGAACAAAAATTACTGCTAATAATAACTGGGCTTATGTTGCCGGATTTTTTGATGGTGACGGAAGCTTAATGGTGCAATTTAAAAATAGGAGAGAATCTGTTTCAGGTTTTCGTCCTATGATCACCATTTGTTTTTATCAAGACAAAAGACATTCTAATCCGTTAAAATGGTTTAGAAAGTTGTTTGGCATCGGCTATCTTTCCGAAAGGAATGATGGTATGACAGAATTGAGAATAAACGGCTATGATTCTTGTGAAAAAATTCTGAAAAATATGAAGCCGTTTATAAAATTCAAGAAAAAACAGGTTGAATTGGCGTTAAAAATAATTTCCAAATTGAAGAAAGTTTCTAATATAACTCCAAAAGTTATTTTAGAAATAGCAAAAATATCGGATAAAATATCTCAAGAGAATTACTCGTCAAAAACGAGGAAATATTCTTACGAGTATTTTGAGAAATTATTTAAAAAGTGATTTTTGTTCTGACCCCGTATCGACTGATTCCGAAAGGATGAGATCGGTTTTAATTGCAATAGGCAATTAGCTGATCACACGCCGACTCTTATCATATTATAAAAAAGCCAGGCCATGATTAAATTCTACAGCCGGCGATAAGATGAAGATATAGTCAGAGCCTTTAGAAATAAAGGAAATACTCGACGAGAGGACCGGAACGAACAAATCTCTGGTGTATCAGTTGTCACGCCAGTGGCATTGCTGAGTAGCTATTGTTTGGAAGGGATAAGCGCTGAAAGCATCTAAGCACGAAGCCCATCCCAAGATTAGGTCTCGTTTTAGATCCGTGGGAGATTACCACGTTGATAGGCTGCAGGTGTAAGCGCAGTAATGCGTTCAGCCGAGCAGTACTAATAGATCAAAACTTCTATTTTAATTTTAGTGATTTATAAAACGCAATTAAAATTGAGATTGCGTTTCCGATTGGTTATTTTGACCCTATTTAATTTTTAAAGTTTGCCAGAATTTTCTAAATTTTCTTTTAAAATTTAGTTAAAATTGTGAGCACCCTGTTAAATCTCAATAGATTGAATTCATTATAATGAATTCAATCTATTAAATAGAACTTGTTTCAAGTTCTATTTAACAGGGTAAGGTTTTGTATTTAAAATTTTTTTGGAATCAGAAGTTTGCCCCATTTTTTCAAAGGGGCAAACTTCTGGTGACAATAGCCAACCTGGCACCACCTCTTCCCATACCGAACAGAGAAGTGAAACTGGTTGGCGCCGATGATACTACATTCATTGCGTATTGTGGGAAAGTAGGTATTGCCGGAATTTGAAAACCCCCGCCCCAAAGGCGGGGGTTTTGTGTTGCAAATTATTTTAAAAAGATTTAGATTTTTGAAATGAATATTCAAGAAAAAATTAAAAAGATAGCGGAAGAATTAGGGTTTGACCTTGTTGGAGTTGCGGATGTGGTAGATGTGGTAACTGGCTATGAGCAGTTAGCGATTAGCGAAAAACTTTATGATTGGGTTAAAAAAGGCTATCACGCGGATATGAAATGGTTTGCGGATTCGGTGGAAAAAAGGAAAGATATTCTCAAGGTGATGCCGGGTGCTAAGAGCGTGATTTGCGTTGCGATGAATTACTACAATAATACAAATATACGAATGAGTACGAATGATACGAATAATACCAATAAAGAAAATATGATTGGGAAAATTGCAAGATACGCTCATGGGAGGGATTATCACAAGATTTTTGATAAGAAATTAAAATTGTTTTCGCAAAAATTGAAAGAAATTTTTCCGGAAGGCGAGTTTAAATATTATTCCGATACCGGCCCTGTTTTAGAGAGGGCATGGGCTCAGCGCGCGGGACTTGGGTTTATCGGGAAAAATACAAATTTAATAACGAAATATGGTTCGTGGGTTTTGTTGGGGGAAATTATTACGAATGCAGATTTTTCAATGGATAAAGTCGGAATATTTACTAAATCTAATTTTAGTAACAATAATTTTATCCAAGAATTTCCAAATCTCAAACCTCAAATCTCCAAACAAATTCCAAACTTCAAATTTAAAAATTTTAAACAATTTATTGATTTTTGGAAATTAAAAAATTGGAAATTATTTGGAAATTGGTTATTTGGAAATTGGAAATTAAATAAGTTGGATTTTAATAAAATAAATAGAGTAAATACATGTGATGGTTGTGAAAGGTGTATTAAATCATGCCCCACTGGCGCGCTTTGCGCGCCGTATATGGTAGATGCGAGAAAATGTATTTCGTATTTAACGATAGAGTATAAAGGCGAGATACCGATGGAATTGCGGGAGAAAATGGGCAATCGAATTTTCGGATGTGATGCTTGCCAAGAGGTTTGCCCGTTTAATATCGGACGCTCCTCCTTCGCTAAAGCTACGGCGGACAAAGCAGAAAGCGAATTAACTGAAAAAATGATAGCCGGGAAGGAGATAGATTTAAGGGAAATTTTATCCATAAAAACCGATGAAGAATTTTTGAGAAAATTTGCTGGCTCACCGGTGATGCGGGCGAAAAGAAAAGGACTTATCCGCAACGCTTGTATTGTTGCCGGGAATTCTGGAGACGGGTCACTATTGCCGTATCTGGAAAAGTGTTTGAAAGATAAGGAGCTGATAATAGTAGAGACGGCAAGGTGGGCTATTGGAAAACTAGAGCTTGGAGTTTAGAGTTTGGAGATTAGACTAGTATATACAAATATATACAAGAGTAGGTGTGGGTATGCAAATGCTGGATATTAATAGTAATTTTTGCTAAAATAAAAGTAGCATAAAATAATATGTAGTTTAGATATTTTGGTTTAAGGCGTTTCTAAACTCTAAACTCTAATTTGTATGGATACTCAACAACCTCAAAATCAAAATATCGCCTTGTTTCAAACCGATAAATTTTTGTATATCAGCGGACTTGCACTGCTTTTGTTTGTCGGGTTATTTACCGGACTTTTAGGCATTTGGCAATATGTGGTTTTTGGACAAAAAACTGAATGGCTTTTAAGAGTATTGCACAGTCATGGCGCATGGATAGGAGTAATAATTATTTTGCTTGCCAGCGCCAAATTTATTTTAGGAGAAGCGCATAAAAAAGTTTATTTGGTTGGAGCATCGCTTATTGGCGTTGGCGCGACAATGGGATTTTTTCTTTATTCCCTTTACAGTTCTTACAAATGGGATTTTATTGAAACGTCTATCGTTAGAATCCATACTCACCTTATTTTTTATAGCGTTTTTTTACTTTTATCTCTTTCTCTTTTAAAAATTATCAATGCCAGCGAAAAAGTCAAAAAGGCGATTATTGTTTTGTACGGCATTGTTTTATTCGGTCTTTTGGTTGGCCAATCACTGTTTGTGTTTAAAGGAATTACTCCTTTATTTGGAGCAGTTTTTGAAAGTGCTATATTTTTGGCTCATTTAATAGTTATATATCAATTGATCAAGTTTTTACGGAAACAGCTTTCCGGCGAAGAAAAAGTATTTGGAGTATTTTGGCTTTATTCTTTTGTAATGATATTTTTACTGACCGCAGTAGGGGTTTCTATGATGTTGACAATGGTCGCGCCGCACCAAATATTAACCGAACATGGGCTTTATTGGTACGATAAAAATGTAGCCGGAGAGGGAGTTTTTAAAGCGGTTGAAGATTTACATTTAAGTCCCGTCAGTTGGTTTACTTCTGGCGTCGCAATTAGTTTGGGGCTTTTGGCTTTGAGAATCCCGATAACTTTTCAGGTTTTCGCTTTGACTTTATTGGCGGTAGCACCGACATTAAATGCCATAGGTCGCATTGCAAAAATACTATCCACTATTTTGCCCGATGCCGGTTATCAAATATTCGGTAACGGAATAAAATTTGGCATTGCCGTTTTATGGCTTGGCGGTCAACCCCTGAAGGTTTTTATAGTATCGACTGTGTTGATTTATGCGATTTGGTGGATCAGAAAATCACGAATCACGAATTAGGAATTATGAATTATGGATAAGTTTTAGTAAGTTTTTATTTATTCATAATTTATAATTCATAATTTTACATTGTCTTCTTATTTCAAAAAACAATTTTTCATCGCCTTTATTTATTTAATCATTTTTTCCGCTATTGGAGGCGGTATTTTCTTCGGTTTTGTTTATTCTCCGGCAAGTTGTCAGGATGGTAAATTAAATCAAGGCGAAGAAGAAATAGATTGCGGCGGACCGTGCGTGGTTTGCCAAGAAGAATTATTAAATCCGAAAATCGTCTGGGCGAAGATATTCCCGGTGGAGGGGGATTTGTATGATTTGGCGGCTCAGATTGAAAATAAAAATATAAATCATGGCACTGATAATCTGCCATTTGTGTTTAAGGTTTATGATTCAAACAACAATTTAATTTTAGAGAAAATAGGAAGAAGCTACATAATGCCGCGCGAAAAGAAATATGTTATGGAAGCCGTTTCCTTAGACAGTATTCCCGCTAAAATTGCATTGGAATTTGGTGAAATAAAGTGGCAGAAGTTTAAATTAGTGGAAGACCTCAATTTGTCGATATTTGATCAATCTATTGATTTGAATGGTAAGAATAATTATGCTGCTTTTGCCAAGGGGACGGTTTATAATAAAACTCGGTTTGATTTGGCTACGGTTGATATTTATATTGTAATTTACGATTTAAGAGGGAATGCGATAGTAGCCAACAAAACACAGAAAGATATGATGAAATCAGGAGAGGGAAAATCTTTTGAGGTGGCATGGCCCAAATCTTTTGCGTCGGATAGCTCAAGAATAAAAACGGATATGAAGGCCTATACCAATGCTTTTTCAGACGCTAATTTTATTACCACATTTTTGGAAAAGTAATATTGAGACTTGAAACTTAAAACTTGAAGCTCGATGATTTTGATTTTCAGGTTTTAAGCTTTAAGTTTCAAGTCTCATGCTTCGTAATCATTTTAAAAATTTTGACTGGTGGCTTTTTTCGGCAGTTGTATTTTTAGTTTTTATCGGTATATTGATGTTTTTTGCCGGCGCTAAATATGGGGCTGGCGACATTTATTTAAAAAAGCAATTATTTTTTTTAATTTTCGGAATCATACTTATTTTCGGAATTTCTTTTTTTGATTATCGGAGATTAAAGGCGCATTCAGCTCCCGTAATTTTGATTTATGCTTTATCAATTGCCGCTTTGATTTTAGTTTTAATGTTTGGCGTGAAAGTGAGGGGATCCATCAGTTGGTTTAAGATAGGCCCCTTTTCCGTTGAGCCTGTGGAATTTGTAAAAATCGCGATACTTGCGCTTTTCGCAAAATTTTTCACCCTAAGGCACGCGGAGATTTATCGTTTATCACACATTGTTTTATCGGCTGTTTATGTAGCTATACCCACGCTGTTAGTTTTTTTGCAGCCGGATTTCGGCTCGGCTATTTTGCTTATTGGGATTTGGGTTGGCATGATGATGATATCTGGGATTAATAAAAAGTATCTTGCGACTTTATTTTTTATTGGAGCAATTTTCTTTTCCGTAGCATGGTTCGGTATCTTTAAGGATTATCAAAAAGACAGAATTTTTTCATTTTTGAATCCCCTTGAAGATCCCTATGGAGCGGGATATAATATCATTCAATCCAGGATTGCCATAGGATCCGGAGGACTATTGGGGATGGGCCTTGGGCGCGGCACGCAGACGCGTCTGGGATTCTTGCCGGAAGCGCATACGGATTTTATATTTGCCGCGATTGCGGAAGAATTAGGACTGCTCGGCGTAGTATTTATTTTCGTTGGTTATGGTTTTATATTTTGGAGAATTTTAAAGATTGCTAATTGGGCGTCCAATAACTTCGCCAAGCTTTTTTGTTTCGGATTTTTAATTCTAATTTCTCTTCAATTTATTATAAATATAAGCATGAATTTGGGCGTTGCGCCCGTGACTGGCATCACGTTGCCATTTATCAGTTATGGCGGATCGAGTCTGATAAGTTTATTTATTGGTTTGGGAATTATAGAGAGTATAGCTATAAGGAATTTCAAAACCGCTAATCAGGAAATTTAAAAATACAAAGCGATATGATTAAACTATTTTTTACTGCAAAAAATAAAAAATATAGCATAGACTTGGAGAGGGGGCAGGATTTGCTATTAGCCCTTGACAATTTTATAAAAAGTAATAGACTAAGGTTTACTCATTTAAAAAATATCAAGGTGCGTTGCTTTGACTTTAAGGATTCGGTTTCTTGCAGGATCGCCAAGATAATTTCTGTTGTTTTGTCTCTTCGCTCGCGAAAGCAGGCGAAATAGAATAATCAATAAAAATATTAGTTGGATCGGGTTTTTAAATAAGTCGATTCGGCTGTTAATTTTGAATAAAATATATTTTTAAGCTTCTCTATTGAAAAAATAAATCCCTTATTTTAAAAAGGGATTTGTTTATTTTTGCATTTTGCCGGAGAAGCGTTTTGTTTTATTAATTTTTAATTATTAGAAACATATGCATCAAAAACCGCTGAAAGTTTTTTCTTCTCTTCTTCCTGATGTCGTATCTCCGCCCAACTTGATAGAGGCGCAGATTAATTCTTATCAACTATTTTGGGAACGTGATTTAAAAGATCTTTTTGAGGAATTTTCTCCCATTTTTGATTACACCGGACAAGACCTTGCCTTGACTTTTGGTGATTATTATCTTGATGAATCGAAAGTTGATGAAAAAAAAGCAAAAGAAAACGGACTCTCCTATGAAGCGCCGCTCAGATGCAAAGTTCGTCTGCAAAACAAAAAAACCAAAGAAATAAAAGAGCAGGAAGTTTATCTTGGCGATTTTCCCCTAATGACCGATAGAGGAACTTTTATTGTTAATGGCGTTGAGCGTGTTATTGTTTCTCAATTGATAAGATCTTCTGGCGTATATTTCTCCGCCGGAATGCTTCGCGGCAAAAAACTTTTTAGTGCAAAATTAATCCCCTCAAGAGGCGCTTGGCTTGAATTTGAAACCGATACTGACGGTGTTATCAGCGTACGCATTGATAAGAAAAGAAAATTTCCCGTCACCATGCTATTGCGCGCTTTCGGCTTTTCCAAAAATGAAAGCATATTAAAGGAATTCAAAGATGTTGATACGAATCCGGATATAAAATATATAGAAGAGACCCTTAAAAAGGATTCCATTAAAGATCAGTCGGAAAGTTATGTGGAAATTTACAAACGCGTAAGGCCCGGCGATTTGGCGACAGTTGAAAATGCAAAAGAATTGGTGGAGAATATGTTTTTTAGTTTTGAAAAATATGATACCTCAAGAGTCGGCAGATATAAATTATTTATGCGTCTTTACGGCATGTCTTCTCGGGAAGCCGCGGAGAAAGAAATTACAAAAGAGAACAGAGTTTTATCTCAAAAAGATTTAGTGGCAATCATAAAAGAAATTATTAGATTAAATAATAATTCGGATGCGGTGGGGGATGATATTGATAGTCTTGGGAACAGAAGGGTGCGTTTCGTTGGAGAGCTTTTGCAACAAAAACTGCGAATTGGTTTGACCAGGATGGAGAGAATCATTAAAGATAGAATGAGCACGTTGGATATAAATACTATTACTCCGGCGCAACTTATCAATGCGCGTCCCCTGATGGCGGCGATCAAAGAATTTTTTACATCTTCTCAGCTTGCGCAGTTTATGGATCAGGTAAATCCCCTTGCGGAACTTGAGCATAAAAGACGCCTTTCGGCTTTGGGTCCGGGCGGTCTTGCCCGCGAAAGGGCCGGATTTGAAGTGCGCGATGTGCATCCTTCACACTATGGCAGAATTTGTCCGATCCAAACTCCGGAAGGCCCGAATATCGGTCTTGTCGGACACTTGGCGACTTATGCCAGCATCAATGAATATGGTTTTATTGAAACTCCTTATAGAAAAGTTAAAAAAGGGAAAGTTTCTGACGATATTGTTTATTTAACCGCTACCGAAGAAGAGGAATTTAATATCGCTCATGGAGGCGTGTTTTTAGATAAAAATAATAATTTATCGGAACGCGTAGAAGCCAGAATCAAAGGCCAGCCGGGAGTTTGCCATAAAGAAGAAGTTGATTTTATGGATGTCTCTCCGAAACAGGCGGTATCGGTGGCGACTTCTCTTATTCCGTTTTTGGAGCATGATGATGCTACTCGCGCATTGATGGGTTCAAATATGCAACGCCAAGCCGTGTCTTGCATTAAACCGCAAGCTCCGCTTGTTGGCACCGGCATGGAAGGTCAAGCCGCAAAAGACTCCGGAGAGGTTGTTGTTGCTCAAGAAGACGGAGAGGTTTTTTCCGTTGATGCAAACAGCATAGTTATTAAAGATAAAAAAGGGGATGAAAAAACATATTATCTTCACACCTTTACAAGATCAAATCAATTTTCTTGTATTTCTCATCAGCCGTTGGTTGAAAAAGGCCAAAAAATTAAAAAAGGCGATGTAATCGCCGATGGTTCGGCGACTGAAAATGGCCGTTTGGCTCTTGGCCAAAATTTACTCGTAGCTTTCCTGTCTTTCTCCGGATATAACTATGAAGATGCTATTATTTTATCCGAAAGATTGGTGCAAAACGACAGGTTTTCCTCCATTCATATTGAAGATTATTCTATTGATGTTCGCGATACTAAACTTGGCCCGGAAGTGACTACTCCCGACATCCCCAATGTCAGCGAAGAAAAATTGAAAAATTTGGATGAAGAGGGAATAATCCGCATTGGCGCGGAAGTGGAATCCGATGATATTTTAGTCGGCAAAATTTCTCCCAAAGGTGAAATGGATTTGACTCCTGAAGAGAGATTGCTTCGCGCGATTTTTGGCGAGAAAGCCCGTGATGTGAAAGACACTTCCTTGAGATTGCCGCACGGCAAAAGAGGGCGCATTGTCGGTATTAAGATTTTTTCAAGAGATAAAGGAGACAGGTTGCAGGCCGGCGTTATCAAAACAATTCAAGTTGAAATCGCCCAGCTTCGCAAAATTCAGGCAGGAGATAAATTGGCGGGTCGCCACGGCAACAAAGGTATTATTTCTATAATCTTGCCGGTTGAAGATATGCCTTGTTTGGCAGACGGAACCCCGGTGGATATTATTTTAAATCCCCTTGGTGTTCCCAGCCGTATGAATATCGGTCAGATTTTGGAAACTCATTTGGGTTGGGCAGCGGAAAAATTAGGCTATTATGCCGCGACTCCGGTACTTGCCGGCGCAACCGAAGAGCACATTAAAGAAGAATTGAAAAAAGCGGGTATTCCGGAAAACGGCAAAGTGATTTTATATGACGGTAGAACGGGAGAATCGTTTAATCAGCCGGTCACCGTGGGTATGATGTATATGATGAAATTAAATCATTTGGTTGAAGACAAGGTGCATATGAGATCTATTGGTCCTTATTCATTGATAACCCAGCAGCCGCTTGGAGGCAAGGCGCAATTTGGCGGTCAGCGTTTTGGAGAAATGGAAGTATGGGCGCTTGAAGGTCATGGAGCGGCTTACACTTTGCAAGAAATGCTTACGATTAAATCCGATGATGTGCTTGGTAGGACTTCGGCGTACGATTCCATTATCCGCGGCGAACCTATAAAAGCTCCGAATGTTCCGGCATCATTGCATGTGTTGATTAACGAATTAAAATCATTATGTTTAAACGTAGAGCTTAAAGGTCTGAAAGAACAGAAAGAAGAGGAAACCCATAACAAATAACTGATAACTCATAACAAAAAATTCATAACACAGTAAAATAAGTTATAGGTTATGAGTTATAAGTTATAGGTTAAATAGCATGCGCGTAACAGATTTTGATTCAATAAAATTAAAACTTGCTTCTCCGGAGGATATTTTAGAATGGTCCCACGGAGAAGTGACTAAACCCGAAACCATCAATTACAGGACTCAACGCCCGGAAAAAGACGGCCTTTTTTGCGAGAAAATTTTTGGTCCGTCAAAAGATTGGGAATGTTATTGCGGAAAATACAGGCGCATAAGATATAAGGGGATTGTTTGCGATAAATGCGGAGTTGAAGTCACCCGCTCTATTGTAAGACGTGAAAGAATGGGACATATCAAACTCGCAGTGCCCGTAGCGCATATTTGGTTTCTAAGAAGTGTTCCCTCCAGGATGGGCGCGGTTTTGGATTTACCGCTGGGACAGCTTGAAAAAGTTGTTTATTTTGCCGCCTATATAATCACCAATGTCAATGACGGCGCCAAAAAACAGGTGCTTTCGGAGCTTGCCAAAGAATTTAAATCAAAATACGAAGCGGAAGAGAATAAAGATAATAAAGAAAAAATAAAAGAAGCTCGCGACAGGGCGCTGGAAGAGATAAATAGCTTGAAAAAATACCATATTTTATCAGAGGTGGGATATCATAATTTGAGTATGAAATACTCCGAGGTTTTTGAGGCCAGCACGGGATCAGAAGCTATTAAAAAATTATTTTCCGAGATTGATACGCAGGCGCTTTACAAAGAACTTTTGGCCCAGGCGGAAAAAGCTCAGGGCATGTCTAAGAAAAATGTTTTAAAGAGATTGAAGTTGATTCATGGCATAATGAAGTCAAAAGTTAGACCGGAATGGATGTTTATTGAAGTCTTACCGGTTTTGCCTCCGGATTTGCGTCCTATGGTGCCTCTTGATGGCGGCCGCTATGCATCATCGGATTTAAATGATCTCTATAGGCGCGTTATTAATAGAAACAACCGTTTGAAAAAATTACTGGAATTAAACGCTCCGGAAGTCATTTGCCGAAATGAAAAAAGAATGCTGCAGGAAGCGGTTGACGCCTTAATTGATAATTCCGCTCGCCGCGGACAGGGCGTTATGGCTTCCACTGGCCAAAAAAGAAAATTAAAATCTTTAGCTGATATGCTAAAGGGCAAACAAGGCAGATTTAGGCAGAATTTGCTCGGCAAACGCGTGGATTATTCCGGCCGCTCCGTCATTGTTGTCGGTCCGGATCTTCATCTTGATCAGTGCGGTTTGCCCAAAAAAATGGCTTTAGAGCTTTTTAAGCCTTTTGTCATCAATAAAATTATTGAAGGGGGATTGGCTCATAATATCCGAGGCGCCAATCGTTTGATTGCCGAAGGCCCGGAGGAAATTTGGGCATTCCTTGAAGAAGTTATTCAAGATAAAACCGTATTGCTTAATCGCGCTCCAACTTTGCATCGTTTGGGCGTTCAGGCTTTCAGACCCATATTGATTGAGGGTAGCGCGATTCGTTTGCATCCCCTGACTTGCCGCGCTTTTAATGCTGATTTTGACGGCGATCAAATGGCTGTTCATGTGCCATTAACGATTGAAGCGCAGCATGAAGCAAAAACCATAATGCTTTCCGCGAATAATTTATTAAAGCCGGCGACCGGCGAGCCGATTACTGATCCTGACAAGGATATTGTGCTGGGTTGTTTTTGGATGACTGTCATCAAAAAAGGAGCAATAGGCGAGGGGAAAATATTCGGATCAAAAAATGAAGCAGTGCTTGCTTATCAAAACGGCATTATTGAAATTAACGCGGAGATTAAAGTACTCAAACATCTTGAAGACAGAAAAAATCAGAAAGGCGAAGATAGATATATTAAAACATCGGTCGGCAGAATTATTTTCAACACCGCAATTCCCAATGATTTTGGTTTCATCAATAAAGAGATGAATAAAAAGTCTCTAAAAGCTTTGATGGCTGATTTAATCGAGACTCATGATTTTGCAAAAATGAAAGATGTCTTGGATAGAGTAAAGTCTTTGGGTTATGAGTATGCTACAAAATCAGGACTTTCTTGGGGCTATGCAGATTTGGTTGTACCTAAAGAAAAAGAAGAGATTATTAAAACAGCCAACAAAGAAGTGGAGACTATTTACGATCAATATCAAAATGGTTTCTTGACCGACGAAGAGCGTTACGACAGAGTTATTGAAATTTGGCATAAGGCTAAAAATGACATTGCTCATAAAGTGCGTGAAATAATGGAAAAAGAAAATAATTCCGTGTACACCATTATTTCTTCCGGCGCCAGAGGCAGTTGGGCTCAGCCGGTGCAGTTAGCCGGTATGAGAGGTCTGATGGCCAGCCCATCGGGCAGGACCATTGAGCTTCCGGTTATTTCCAATTTTAAAGAAGGTTTGACCGTATTGGAATATTTTATTTCCACGCATGGAGCCAGAAAAGGCAGTGCCGATACCGCCCTAAGAACCGCATCAGCAGGTTATTTGACTAGGCGCTTAGTTGATGTTTCTCAAGATGTTGTTATTCGCGAAGAAGACTGCAAATCGAAAGAAGGCATCACCGCTTATCGCGCGGATGCAAAAGAAATCAATCAAGCTTTTGCTGTAAAGCTTTTTGGGCGACACACTCTAAATGACATAAAGGACGGAAAATCTATTTTAGTAAAAGCTGGCGAGATAATCACAAAAGCGGATTCATTAAAAATAGATAATTCCGGAGTTGATGAAGTTCAACTAAGGTCTCCAATTACTTGTCAAAGTTTGACCGGCATTTGTAAAAAGTGCTACGGATTTGATCTTGGTTACAATAAAGAGGTGAAATCGGGCTCAGCTGTAGGAATTGTGGCTGCTCAAGCAATCGGCGAACCGGGCACGCAATTGACCATGAGGACTTTCCACACCGGTGGCGTGGCTGGAGGCGGAGATATCACCCAGGGCTTGCCTCGCGTGCAGGAGCTTTTTGAAGCCCGTACTCCCAAAGGCAAGGCCGCTATTTCTGAAGTTGCCGGAAAAGTCATTGACATAGAAGAAAAAGAAAAAGTTAAATTAATAAGGATTGAAACAACGGATACCAAGAAAGCGGAGATTGTGGAATATAAGGTTCCTCCAATGATGGCGCTTTGGGTGAAAAAAGGAGAATTAGTCGCGCCCGGCCAGCAGCTTTGCGAAGGGCATTTGGATTTGCTGGAACTTTTTAAAACCGCGGGATTTTCCGCTCTTGTCAGATATATCATCAGAGAAATTCAAAAAGTTTATGTTTCTGAAGGTGAAGCGATAAATGACAAGCATGTGGAAATTATTATCAGGCAGATGCTTTCGCGCATTAAGGTGACTGAATCCGGAAGCACGGAGTTTTCCATCGGTGATGTTGTGGAAAGAGGCATTTTTGAAGCGACTAATCTTGAAATGAAAAAACACGGCAAAGAGCAAGCAAAAGGCGGGACATTGCTTCTGGGTATTACTAAAGTTGCATTGACCACGGATAGTTTCCTTTCCGCCGCATCGTTTCAAGAAACAGCCAAGGTGCTGATAAATGCGGCACTTTTCGGCAAGGAAGATAAATTAAGGGGTCTTAAAGAGAATGTCATTATTGGTAAATTGATTCCAGCCGGAACGGGTTTTTTGGAATCGCAATCTAAAATAGACCTAACATAATACGCCGAGTATATAAAAATACCGAATAAAACGCCGCGGTCAAACCGCGGCGTTTTATTCGGTATTTGAATTAAGGCATTAATTTTGTTAATATCTGAATATAAAACATGCCCCGCGCATAATTTAACCAGTTATTAGGCGGTATGTATACATTATAAAAAGCTTGAAAGATGATAAGATTTACAGTTGATATATTATGAAGCATATTCATAATATATCAACTGTAATTAACAGAAAAAAATCGCTTAAACGATACGGACAAGGTTTAAGACTTCTCAAAGAACGTTTTAGATTTAGTTTGATTGTTTAAATTATGCGCGGGGATGTCCAGCAAGAACAAAAATAAACAAAATCAAAAAATCGGTTTTTTGAAATCAAAACTCGATCTTCACCCTGATGTTTCCCACTCTATCACTGGAGTTGTTTTCGTCGTATTGTCTCTTTTTCTAGCCCTTATTTATTTCAATGTCGCAGGTCCGGTAGGGTCTTATTTACATGATTTTTTCAGGGCAACTCTTGGATACGGATTCGTCTTGTTTCCTCTAACTGTGTTTGCTGTTGCAATAGTATTTTTCCGAGTCCATAAAATTAATTTATATTTTCCAACGATTTTTGGCGGATCTATTTTTTTACTCGGCATATTGGGACTCTTGGACCTTATTATAAAATCAGAAAATGCCGGAGGATTTATCCAGACGAATATTTATCGGGGCGGAATCGTCCCCATGATTCATCCCGGCGGATATATTGGTTTTGTCGTGGCTTGGCCGCTTAAATATATGTTCGGAAATTGGGCTTCCGGTATAATACTTTTTGCTATTTTTGCCGCAGGCGCAATCATCACTTTTAATATCTCGCTAAAAAAGCGATTGGCAATTGGCAATGAACAATTAAAAGAAAAAGAAAAGGGAAAAGCGACAAATAATGAAGAAACAATGACGATGACAATGACAGAGGAGACGATAGAAGAAATTAAAGAAAGGGAAGATGAAAACGCAAAGCGTCCGCCAGCTGGCGGACAAAACGCAAAATATAAAGAGCAAACGGCAAATAGAAAAGCAGAGGGAGAAAATTTCGGGTTTTTGATGGCAAAGGCGAATGAGAATGACAATTATCAGGCTCCGCCGTTGGATTTGTTGGCGGGAGACGAGGGGACGCCTTCTAGTGGAGATGCCAAGGCGTATTCCAGTATTATTCAAAGAACGCTTGCTACTTTTGGCATTGAAGTGGAGATGGGAGAAGTGAATGTGGGACCGACAGTCACGCAATATACTTTAAAGCCGGCGCAAGGCGTGAAGCTTTCCAAAATCACTGCGCTTCAAAGTGATTTGTCATTGGCTTTGGCGGCGCACCCCATTAGAATAGAAGCGCCGATTCCCGGAAGACCACTTGTGGGCATAGAGATTCCCAATAAGGTCATTGCTATAGTCAGGTTAAGGAATTTATTGGCAGATGAAAAAATTAACGAAATTGATTCCTCGCTCGTTTTTGCTTTGGGCCGCGATGTATCCGGTCAGCCGATATATGCTGATATGGCCAGGATGCCGCATCTTTTAATTGCCGGCTCTACCGGCGCGGGTAAATCAGTGGCAGTGCATACGATTTTGACCAGTTTAATTTATCGCAATCATCCTAAAATTTTGAAATTTTTGTTGATTGATCCCAAAAGAGTGGAGCTTAATATCTATAACGGCATACCTCATCTTTTGGCTCCGGTAGTGGTAGACAGGGAAAAAGCGATTAACGCCCTGCGTTGGGCGGTAAAAGAGATGGACAAACGATACCAAATTTTATCCGAACATCATTGCCGCGATATTGTTTCTTATAATAATCATATTTTAAAAAATCAGCGTAAATCTGCGAGCGATTCGCCAGCCAAAGAAGAAATAATGCCTTATATTGTTATAGTTGTTGACGAGTTGGCGGATTTAATAATGGCGCATGGCAGGGAAGTGGAAGGCGCGATAGTGAGGTTGGCGCAACTTGCGCGCGCCGTTGGTTTGCATTTAATAATATCCACGCAGAGACCGTCCGTAGAGGTTATCACCGGTCTTATCAAGGCCAACATTTCCAGCCGTATCGCGTTTCGCGTTGCTTCGCAGGTGGATTCGCGCACTATTTTGGATACTTCCGGCGCGGAGAAATTGCTCGGATCGGGCGATATGCTTTTTATGTTTACGGATTCTGCAAAATTAAGACGCATTCAGGGATGCTTTGTGTCCGAGAAAGAAGTTAAAAAAGTTACGGACTTTTTGAGGAAAAATTATGTGGCAGGAGAACTTGAGGAAGCCATAAGTTTAGACGAGCCAAAATCGATTGATTTTAATAATTATAGCGATAATGAAGGAGACGAGCTTTTTGAAGAAGCAAAATTAGCGGTGATTCAGGCGAAAAAAGCTTCGGCAACATTACTTCAAAGAAAATTGAGAATTGGCTATGCCCGCGCCGCCCGAATCCTTGATTTATTAGAGGAGGTGGGAGTGGTGGGCCCGTCAAACGGCGCCGCCCCGCGTATTGTGTATGTAGACGAGATGGGGACAGAAGAAGGGAATCAGGAAAGACTAAATGACATATAAATAAAATACAAAATAATCCGCCAGTCCGACGATCGTCGGACTGGCGGATGAATGAGATAAATTAGTATTATTTGTATTATTTGTAATGATTAGTATATTGGTATTATTCGTAATGATTAGTATATTGGTATTATATTTATGATAGAAAGCAATAATAATTTAACATTGGGCGAGCAATTGAAAAAAGCCCGCAAGGCGAAAGGATTCAATATTGAGGAAATATCCAGCCAGACAAGAATTCCCGCCAAATATTTTTTATTAATTGAAAAAAGCGAGTGGGAGCATCTACCCCCCTCTGTTTATGTGAGAGGATTTATTTTAAAATACGCCAAGATACTTGATGTTGACAGTGGCGAAGTGCTGAAATTGTATGAAGAAGAACTTGAAAAATTAAGCAAAGTGTTTGATAAAAAAAATATTATTCCGGTTTTGAAATCGTCAAGAATTATCATTACGCCAAAATTAATTGCAATACTTGCTAGCTTGATTATTTTTGCCGGTATTTTAGGATATTTTGGCTGGCAAGTGTATTTTTTGATTCGCCCCCCGCGGCTTATCTTGGACAATCCTTTAAGTGATTTAGTGACAGATGGCGAGAGTCAATTATTCAAAGGCAATGCGTTTGGAGCCAATATTTTAATGATTAACGACAAGACGGTTGAGCTGGACAGCCAAGGGCATTTTAGTGAAATTTTGAATTTGAGCAAAGGGCTTAATGTGATAGAATTAAAAGCGAAAAACAGTTTAGGAAAAGAAACAACAATAATCAGGAAA
>Ga0209212_1000787_pt1 | contig 58421 bp, 47 predicted proteins | sample RifGroC2_FD_183996 | JGI IMG/M metagenome (GOLD analysis project Ga0209212, IMG submission 183996) | Groundwater microbial communities from Rifle, Colorado, USA - Groundwater C2 (SPAdes) (version 2) | ecosystem: Environmental > Aquatic > Deep subsurface > Groundwater | place: Rifle, Colorado...
AGTCCCCTGAATTTCGGATCGTCTCAGGGGAATTGTGGGACCGGGTCCAGGTGCGGCTGGCGGAGATCAGGAAAACGTGGCCCGGGGGGAAAGGCCGCACCGGGTTCCAGGGCTCGCTCGGTAACGCCACGAGCATGTATCCCCAGGAGTTGCTGTCCGGCGCAATGGTCTGCGGTACGTGCGGGGCCACGATCGTTAAGGTTTCCGGAAAAGGCGGTGGGTATTACGGGTGCCACAGGGCCGCCAAACACGGATGCGACAACCGGATCATCGTCAGGAAGTCCGTGGTCGAGAAGGTTATCCTCGGGGAACTCTCAAACAGGCTCTCGAACACGGATAGTCTCGCCTACGTATTCCGGAGGGTGGAGAAGATGGTGGCGAAGGAGTTTGCCGAATCGCCGGGGGCTGCCAAGCGGAAGGAAGATGAATACAAGAAGCAAAGACAGATGCTCGACAACCTCATCAGATATATCTCGCATGGTCGCCAGTCGAAGGCTGTCGAGGAGGCATTGAAGGAGTGCGAGCAGAAGGTCGAGCAGCTTGGCGCCGATCTCGAATTCCTGGGCAAATGCCACACGAGGCTCTTCAAGGCGCCGCCGAAGGAGTGGATCGAAGAACGAATTTCCCGGATCAAGGAGGTGCTGGAATTGAAGACAGAGAGATCCGCTCTGCTCCTCCGGAAGTTGTTCGGGAAGATCGTCGCCGAACCGATGGAGGCGGAGGGTGGGTTCCGGTACCTGAGGGCGAAGACAAAGCTTCAGTGCCTGGCGCTTCTGGAAAAAGAACCGGCGTCCAAACTCCCCCTGGATTTAGCCGGAGGGGTGGGCGCCGGTTCGACCACTTTCAGATGGCGCGCCCTAGAGGATTCGAACCTCTGGCCACTTGATTCGTAGTCAAGTGCTCTATCCAGCTGAGCTAAGGGCGCGTCCGGGAGGAAAGGCATCATACTGCAAGGGAAATCCCCCGTCAACACCGTTCCCGCCAGACCCCAATTTCACCCCGGAAAAGCCGGTTGTTTGCGCGGGGTTTGCAGTCCATTCGGACTCCCGCCATGTTTTCCCTCGTAAAGCGCGGCAGGGTCGAGCTATCCGATCCATCCGGAAGAGATCGGGAGGGCGCTATTCGAGGGGGATGCCGGCCTGGATCAGCCGCTTCTCCATCGGCTTTCGCCATTCGGGCGCAAGGGATGGAAGACGCAGCGCCTTCTTCGCATCCTCCAGGTTCTGCGGTTCATAGTAGGCCAGATGCCACAGCCCCCTCACGGTAATGCCGCCGACATCGCCCCGGATTCGCTCGATCCCGTCGCCGGCGCCCACCTCCCCCTCTTCCAGCACGTTCAGGTAGAAGCCGGTCCTGCCGCTGGCCATGAACCGTTTCGGGAAATCATCCATCCCCATCCGGATTCCGATCTTGAAGCAGGGAGCGCGCGGCTGCGTCACTTCCACCTGCGCCGCACCGATCCGGAACACGTCGCCGATGTGAATCTCGTCCTCCAGCATTCCCTCTACGGTGAAATTTTCGCCGAACTGCCCCAAGACGAAGTCCGTCCGCCCCAGCTCGCGGCTCCACCACTCGTAATGTTCGAACGGGTAGGCATAAGCGGCTTTATAGACTCCGCCGTGGACCGAAGGATCGGCCTGCCGATCGCCGTCGAGGTTCAGCCGCCGGAGCATCACCCGGCCCGTCACCGGTTCCTTGAAGATCCCCGTGGACACCGATCCCCCCCGGTAAGGAACCTCTTTCGGCAAGGAGACGTTCACGGACAGGAGTTTCATCATGGGAATTTCCTCTTGAAGAACTGTTCCGCCACGAAATAATGGGCCTCCTTCCCGGCGTTTTTCAATACGAGCCGGGTCGGGAAGATGCGTATTCCAGTGAAATTTACCCGTTCCACATGAACCGGAGGACTAGAGGCTCCAGCCCGTTCGACCTCCGGTGAAATCCCCTCGTCCAATTGGCCTAATACCGGGGGGTGGATCACCGGCCGACCCGCCGATATTGCAGCCCCGTTATGATGTAGAGGACGGCGCCGATCCCGACCGTCCAGCGGAAGCCGAGCCACAATGCTCCGATCGACGCGAGCGACGCCCCGGCCACGGAAAAGAAGCCGTTCACGGCCCAGGCGAAGGGGATCGCCGAGCCACCCACCGCACCGAGGCGCGAGATCGCCGCCGGAAACGGAATCCCCATCAGGAATGCCGCCGGAGCGAGCGCGGCGACGAACGCGGCCGTCCGCACCGCCCACCCGTGCGCCAGCAGGGGACCGGCGGCAGTCGAGAGCGTGACGAACCCGGCCACGACGCAAACCGCGATGCCCGCGAAGACCCATCTCATCGTTCGCTCCGATTCCCATCGCCCGGACACGGCGCTCCCGATCCCGGAGAAAAAGGAAAAGCCCCCGATCGCCAGGCAGGCGGCGCGGATGGTATCCCCGAGGACGAGGATGCCGGCCTTGAGGAAGGTGAGCTCCACCAGCATGTAAGCCAGCCCGAGGGCGGTGAAGTAGCCCGCAACGGAGGCCGTGGCCGCCTTTCCGGTTCCGTCCCGTGCGAAGACGGCGGGCAGGAGCAGGAGCATCGCCGCCAGGACGAGCGACACGCCCAGCGAGAGCACCAGGAACACGATCCCCCACTCCACGAAGGGGACCCACTGGCTTCCGAGGAGCCGACGGAACTCCGGCAAGGTCCGCAGGCGCAGGAAGCGATGGAAGTACGGCGAGTCGTCCGTGGCGGGCGAGAGGTCGAACAGTCCGGCTTCGCGTTCCCCGGGCGGTCCTGCGATGGCTTCGGAAACCGCCTCGCGCAGCGCACGTTCCTCCGCACTGTCCACTGCCTTGGCGCCCGCGTCGGGCCAGACCATCGAATACCCGTAATCGGAGCAGAACCGCCGCACCCGTTCCATCTCCGCCGGATGAAACGGGGTGCGCCGCGCTACCACGGAAAACGTTCCCCAGCCGTGGATCGCGGCGATCCGATCGGCGACAGGCGCGAGGCCCGCGGCCGAGAGCTCGGCCCGGATCGTGCGGAGGATCTTCACGTTCTCCCTCGGGGGCGCCTTGAGCCACCCCGAAAACGCGAGGAGTCCGCCCTCCCCGAGGCGGGCGAGCGCCGCCCGGATCCCCTCGCGCGTGAGGAGGAACGTCTCGCCGGTCGCGTGGACCCCAAGCGAGGAAAAGGTCGCCGAGGAGATATCCGCCGCCTCGATGACGTCGAAGACCCGCCTGTCCCGGGCGAGGAAGTTGCGCGCCCCTTCTTCCCGTATCTCGACGGGAAGGGACCCCGGCCATCCCCCCGAGAAGCCGGAGAGGTCCTCGCGGACCATCCGCACGAGTTCCCGCGCGGGCTCCACGATCGTCACGGACGAGGCAAAGTTCGCGGCGGCCGTCAACACCCCTTCCGTCCCCCGGAGGCCGAGCTGGAGGACCCTCGGATGGTCGAAAAGCCGGTACGGGAGAACGGCGGGGAAATACCCGAGATACGCGGGGAGCGTCCTACCGCCGTCCTTCGGGACGATTCCGCGCAGCTCGCCGTCCGCGAACAGCGTTGCCTGCGGCGGGATCTCTCCCATGAACCGGACGCTCATCCCCGGCGCGCTGTGGACACCCGGGGCAAAGACCGCCCGGTAATCACCCCAAATTCCTGAGCGGGATGCGATCTCCCGCGCCCCCGGCAGGTTCCGGACGGCGGCGAGATCCTTGTAGGGCGAGAGCCTGAGATCCGCGGGCGGGATGACCAGGAGGAGGAGGACGGCGCACAGCGCGGCCGCACGGCCCTTTCGCCATCCCCCGCCCTTGTCCGACAGCACGAAGGCGCACGCCACTGCCCCGAGCGCGAGGGGAAGGCGCAGGAGCCAACCGGTCGGTGCGAGCATCAGGAACGGGAGCGCGACGAGAGCGCCGGCCGCCGATCCCGCGAAGGTCGCCGCGTAGACCGGGCCGGGCTTAAGGCCGAGGAACGCGAACGGGATCGCCGTCGCGCAGCCGGAAAGGAAGAAGGGCACGGCGAGAAGGAAGAAGAAGACCCCGAATCGCGGCCACGCCCCGGGATCCCACAGGAGCAGGAACGGGTCGAACGGGATAAGCTGCGAGGCGCGGAACGCGAGGTCGAACGCCGGCACGGCGAGAAGGACCATCCATGCGAAGATCCGGCCCGGTGACCGTACAACCTGCCGCCGGACGATCTGCAGCGCGACCCCGGCGCCCCCCAAGCCGAGCATCGCCTGCGAGACGATCAGCGGGACGAAGTGCGGCCAGAACCGGAACGACAGGAGGCGGATGAGGACGATCTCGTTCGCCAGCGTGGCCGCCGAAAGGAAGAATACGGCGGGAACGACTCTCTCCGCCGTTGCGCCCGCGTAAACCGCATCCCCGCGGTCCCTCGGCTCTGGGGTAGACAAGCGGGGGCCCCGTCAGTGGCCGATGAGGCGGACGAAGGCGACGGGAAGAACGTTTCTGTGCGTGATGGAGCCCCGGGCGTCCTTCTCTATGAAGACGAGGTTCTGGGTCATGAAGGGTCCGCCGACCGGCATGATCATCCGGCCCCCGTCCCGGAGCTGGCGCAAAAGAGGCGGAGGAACGTGGCCCCCCGCGCAGGTCACGATGATGGCGTCGAAGGGCCCCTTCTCCTCCCAGCCGTAATAACCGTCCCCCTGCCGGACGACGACGTTGCGAAAACCCAGGTCGGAGAGCGTCCGTCGGCTGCGGGCGGCCAGGGATTCGAGGATCTCCACGGAGTAGACCTCCGCGGCGAGCCTTGCGGCGACCGCCGCCTGGTAGCCGGACCCGGTTCCCACTTCGAGAACGCGGTCGGTCTCCTTGAGGCGCAGGATCTGCGTCATGAGGCCGACGATGTAGGGTTGCGAGATCGTCTGCCCTTCCCCAATGGGCATGGGATACGGTTCATACGCCCTCGCGCGGAACGAAGGCGGAACGAAGAGGTGCCGGGGGACGTCCCGCATCGCGGCCAGGACGCGCGGATCGGAGATCCCTTCGCGCTCGATCTGGTCGCGCACCATCGCCGCCCGCTTCTGCAGGTACGGATCGTCCGTGGCCAGCGCCCCATGGAGCGCCGACAGGACGGACGCGGCGATCATGACAATACGCAGGAAGCTCATCTCCCTCCGGTCCCCCGGACTCCGCTCGGACCTCACCGGGATGTTCCCGGTTCACTTGGGTGTTGCGAGGGCCGGCTACGGGCTCCTTTTCATGCGCCGCCACTCGGTGGTCGAGCCCTCGTTCGGGTTGAATCCGGACTGGTTCGACAGAAGATATTCCCCGGAGCGGCTTACCCACAAGCCGTCGTAGCCGGAGGGGAGCTGGATCGGCCGGTCCTCATAAGGATTCCGGTACGTCTCCACGCCGCGGATGTACTCGCTGTAGCTCCGGCTGATGCGGTCCTGCGACTGGTTCGCCTTGAGGTAGGAGTCTTCGGACATCTTCCGGATCTCCGCGCTGTTGCGGCTGATCGCTTCGCTGAGGATGCCCGCGTTGACGAGGGTGACGTAGACGGCCTCCAGGAACGATGTGCGCATCATGGCCCCCTCCGGCCGGGTAAGAAAGGGATCGAAACCGTGGAAACGACACATGCTGTATCCATTATTATATATTTATCTCACGGTGCGGCGGCAATCGCCATGATCCCCGGAGAACTACAGCGGGCAGGAGAGGTCCGATCCACAGGAAACAGGATCATTCCAAGTGATCCCCGGAGGGTGAGGGTACATACCTTCCCCCGATTTCCCGCGTTCGTCCCCTCCCCGGATTCGGGGGCATGACCGTCCTCCTCGCGTGCCTGCCGGAGGAATCCGCGGACCGAAGCGCACGTGGGGCCGCATGGTGACGTAAAATGGGAACTGAGCCGAACTCCACGCGGTAATGGATCGCGCACCTGGTGTGGAAACGGGAGGGCGCACATGAACGAGAACGACAAGAACACACTTTGCCGGCAGATCTTCGATACGGTCGGAGACGCGGTCATCTTCTCGGATCGGGACGGCATCATCCGCCTCTGGAACCGTGCGGCGGAGGGGATCTTCGGCTACACGGAGAAGGAGGCGATCGGGCAGTCGCTCGACCTGATCATTCCCGAGCGGCAGCGGGAGATGCACTGGAAGGGATACCGAAGGGCGATGCTCAGCGGCGTCACGAAGTACGGTTCCGAGACCCTCTCGGTGCCTGCGGTGACGAAGGACGGGGAGCGGATCTCCATCGAGTTCACGATCAACCTGCTTCGGGACGCGGAGGGAAAAGTGCTGGGCCCCGTGGCCGTGGTCCGCGATGTGACCGCGAGGTGGATGCGGGAGAAGGAGCTGCGCCGGAAACTGGCCTTCCTTGAGGCCGGCCAGACGGCGGCGTGACCAGGCCCCATGTACGGCCCCTTGCTTCTCACCCTCCTGCCCCCCGAAAGGACCGGGGCGGCGGCAAAGGCGACCCCGGATCAGGTTCCATGGGTCGCCGTCCTCCTCCTGGCGGGAATTCTCCTGTGTCTCTGGTTGCGTCCACCGGAACGCTGATGGAAGCTTCCGGAGGCGACGGACGCGCCACCTACCCGCCGGAAGGCCTTCCCTGCTGCAGCCAGAGAATGAGGGCCGTCTCGATCACCGCCGCTACGATCAGGAGGGGAAACACGACGGCGAAGTACCGCCGGAAGGAATGCTCGATGTGGAATCTGAGGAGCGTGCTTTCCGTTCCCCGCATTCTCCGGACAAGCGTCACTCCGAGCCACAAGCCGTACGAGGCCGCGAAAAGAAGGGCCGGGATCTCGGTGATCCCGTGGGGCAGCACCTTGAGCATCGCCTTCGGAAAACCCGCCATCTCGACCGCCTGGCGGTACAACGCTCCCAGGAAAAATCCATTGGAGGCCATGGACAGTACCGGGACGATTCCGACAAGGACACCCGAGATGAGGATCAGGATGGACGCCACCACGTTGTGGACGAGGAGAGTGAAGAAGAGCATCCCCCCGGAAAGCGCTGCGTAGTTGCCGGCGACGAATTGAAATGCCTCGGTGGCTTCCTTCCTGACCGAAGCGGGGGCGAGGATACCCCCCAGGAAAGAACCGGAGAAGATCAAGGCCAGGATCAGCAGGTACGTTTTGAGGGCCCGGCCGGGCGTCGGTTGAGGAATCAATCCGTTTGGCCTTCCCCTCCGATATCCGTAGAAACGCCCGGAAGACGATCACACCGATATCATGGTGGACCGACCGGGGGGGTCCGGTCAAACCCATCGGGCACGGGCGAGGGCGAGAGGGTCAGCGGTCATCGCCGGCCGTTCCGTTGAGATGGTCGATCAACTGGCGAAGCCTGCCATGGCTTCTGCTGTTGAACCGGAACACGATCCTGGGAAGATCGGCGACCTCCGGCTCGTCCGCTTCCTCGGGGAGGGCCTCTTTCTGGGAAATCGACCCCACCGCGACGAGATCCGGAAAATCCCTGTTCAGGGCGGCGAGAGCCTCGGGGGCGAGTCGTTCCCGGATACGGATCACCAGGTCCCGGCCCACGTATCTCGTGCTGTGGAACACCCGGTAATATCCGTGGATCTCCCGGACGGCTTCCTCCACGCTCGAGGTGATCCGGAACAGGGAGAAATCCTCAGCCGAGATCATGCCCGTTTTCAGAAAGTTCTCCTCGAGGAACCGCCGCCATGTCGCCCAATAGATCCCCCCGGGCTCGTCCACCAGCACGACGGGAAAAGGATGGGTCTTCCCCGTCTGGAGAAGGGTCAGCACCTCGAATGCTTCGTCCATCGTCCCGAACCCTCCGGGGAAGAGAACGACGCCGCTCGACTCCTTGAGAAAGAGCAACTTCCTCGTGAAGAAATATTTCGTGTGGATGAGAAGCGGGTTCCCCTCCATCACCGTATTATCGGGCTGCTCGAACGGCAGCAGGATATTCACACCGATCGAGTGTTCCCGCCCGGCTCCGATGTGGGCCGCCTCCATGATTCCCTCGCCGGCGCCGGTGACGACGAACCACCCGGACCGCGCCATCGCCCTGCCGAACGACTCCGCCTGCCGGCACGCGGGGGACCCCGCGGGCAGCCGCGCGGACCCGAACACCGTCACCTTGGAACGTCCCCGTAATCCGTCGAAGAACCGGAACGCGTGGCGAAGCTCCTTCAGGGCGCGGGAGAGGAGCTTCAGGTCCGCCCGGCTCGCCCCGTCTTCCCGCAACCCGTCGACGGTATCGTGCATTTCGTCGATGAGTTCCTCGACGGTCACCCGGGAATTCCTTCCCCCCTCCCGGCCCTTCGTCACGCATTCCTCCTGATCCGCCGGGTCCGCTTGTCCGGCTTCCTCAACGGTCCGATCCCCTCGTCAGGCTTTCTTCCCTCCCATGTTCCTGAAAAATTCATCCCCCCGCCGTTTCATCTCTTCCGGGAGTACGTCTTCCTGACGCGTGGCCAGGTCCCATGTATGGCCGAACGGATCCCGGAGGCTCCCGGTCCTGTCGCCCCAGAACATGTCCTCCAGGGGCCGTTTCACGGTAGCGCCCGCGTCCACCGCCTGTCGGAACACCTTGTCCACGTCCCGGACGTAAAGGTATATCCCGGAGGGAGATCCACCGAGCGTCTCCGGCGATGCGCAATCCATACCGGGGACCTCGTCGCCGAGGAATAACCGGGAGTCTCCGATCTCGAGTTCCGCGTGCATCACTGTCTTGCCGTCCGGGGCGTGCATCCGTCCAAGCTCCTTCGCGCCGAATGCCCGGCGGTAGAAATCGATGGCGCGATCGGCCCCTCGCACCGTCAGAAACGGGGTGATCGAATGGTACCCTTCCGGAATCGGCTTTACGGCCACGGTCAACTTCTTGGCAGCCTTCATCACCACATCTCCTTTTCTTCCCGGCACGGATACCGCCGGGTTGGCTCCCGCCCCGGACCGGGATTCGTCCGCGGTCGTAACGGGACAGACCGGTTGTTGCCGTCCTCCGACTTTGCCGTGCATTTTTTGATGTAACGATTTTTCCGGCGGATTCCCCGGACGGGAAGATATCTTCGGATACCGGCATTCCGGGTCCCGACGCTCCTCGTCACTCATTACCATGCTGTCCGTCGAGGAGTTGCTTGATAAAAAAAACGTGCGCGGGGGGTTCCATGTTTAGCGGGAATGTATACTAATAAATAAATCGACCCGTTGGCACGTCAACTTTCACCACGACAACGACGGAAGGGAGGAGACCATGGAAAGATATTTCGTTGAATCACCCCACACGCCCGAGGAGTGCCTACGCGCCCTCGACGAAATCCTGGCGAAGGGACCGGGAAACCTGGCGAAATACGAGTGGGGATGCATGGCCGGGGACCACACCGGCTATGCCATCGTCGAGGCCCCGCACGAGTCGGAGGTAAAGGAAACGATCCCGAATTTTCTGAGGGGGAAGGCGCGTGTCGTCAAGTTGAACAGGTTCACACCGGAACAGATCAGGGAATACCACAAGAAGTCCGCCTGAGAAAAGTCCGGGGAAGGGGAGGAATTCCTCCCCTTCCCCGCGCATGGATCCGTCAGGCCTTCTCTCCGAAGACGGCACGGTCCGCGGAGAAGCGCCCCGGCCCTGCGAGCAGGAGCAGGATGGCGACGCAGAGGTAGGCCGCGGCCAATTCGTAGGAGCGGGCGCCTTGCTGGAGGGACACGAAGGGATCGTGGAGCACGGCGGTGTGCGTCCAGATTGCCACCGTCATCGTGCATGCAAGGCCGAAGGAAGCCAGGGGCGTCAGCAGGCCCAGGATCCAGGCCATCCCCCCTCCGAACTCCGAGACGGCCGCCAGCGCCTGGAAGACGCCGGGAACGCCGGCGTTCGGGCCCATCCAGCCGATGGGGTTCTGGATCTTTCCATAGCCGTGGAGAACGAACGCCAATCCCACCACGAGCCTGAGAACGAGCAGGCCTGCGGACATGCGAGCGGACTGACGGAGCGGCTTGAACAGTTGCATCGTGTTCCCCCGATCCGGACGGAGGGTCATACCTGACCCGGCCAGGCGCCTTCGATCGGGTATAGGATGTCCCTCGACCCTTTCGTGGTTTCATCGGATCGACAGGCAGCGATCCGCGCATCGTTGCATCTAACATGGAAAGAAGGAGGTGGCGACATGTGCAACACCTGTGGCTGCGGGAAAAAATAACGCTATAGTGGCGCAATGGATATGAAAGGGAAACGCGCGGCCGTCCTCGTGGAGAATCTCTACCAGGACCTGGAAGTCTGGTACCCGATCCTTCGCATGCGGGAGGCGGGCGCGGAGGTCACGATCGTGGGGACCGGCGCCCGGACGTATTCCTCCAAGCACGGATACGAGGTGCGGGCCGACAGGAGCGCGGAGCAGGTCGATGCGGCGGAGTTCGACGCGGTGATCATCCCGGGAGGCTATGCGCCGGACCGGATGCGCCTCCACAAGCCCATGGTGGACCTGGTCCGTGAAATGTCCCGCCGGGGGAAGGTCGTCGCGGCGATCTGCCACGGAGGATGGATGCTGGTTTCGGCGGACATCCTGCGGGGAAAGAAGGTTACCGGATACATCGCGATCAGGGACGACCTGGTGAACGCCGGTGCGACCTACCAGGACAGCGAGGTCGTACGGGACGGCAACCTGATCACCTCCCGAAAGCCCGAGGACCTGCCCGCCTTCTGCCGAACCATCCTCCAGGCCCTTTCCGAGGTCAAGAGGGAAGCGGACGCCCGATGACGTGAGACAGGGACGTCACCCCTTCCCGTCCTGTGGTTTCGGCACGAGCCCGGCGAGGGTCTCCCGCAAATTGAGAAGGGTGTACGGCTTCTGCAATACCCCGGCAAGGCCCTTGCCGGCGAACCGGCCGGCCACGTCCTTGTGGCTATAGCCGCTCGCAAGGACGACACGGACGTCCGGGTTCAGGCGCCGGAGTTCCCCGAACGCCTCCGTGCCGTCCATGTGCGGCATCGTCAAATCCATCAGCACCAGGTCGATCTCCTTTCCCCGGTCGCGGTAGAGCTCCACCGCCTGCAGCCCATCCGCCGCGGTCAGCACGGAAAAGCCCAGGTGCTCCAGCATTCTCGACCCCAAGGCGATCAGGCTCTCCTCGTCGTCCACCAGGAGGATCGTCCCCTTTCCCCGCAAGGGGGCCGGAGCGGAGGACTCCGGGGATCGGGCGGCATCCTCCCCTTCCATCAGGGCCGGGAAGAGGATCTTGAACGTCGTCCCCTTGCCGGGTTCGCTGTATACCTTGAGCGCCCCCTTGTGCGCGCGGACGATCCCGACAACGGCGGCAAGGCCCAGGCCGCGTCCGATGAACTTCGTGGAGAAGAACGGCTCGAAAATGCGCGATCGCGTCTCGGCGTCCATCCCGCTGCCGGTGTCGGTCACCTCCAGGTGCACGTATAGCCCCGGCCCCAGGGACTCCCGAAGCTCCGTCCTGCGCAGGTACTCCTCGTCGCACCGCGTCGATGCCACCGACACGGTGATCACCCCGCTCCGGTCTCCGATCGCTTCCGACGCGTTGATGATCAGGTTCATCAGGATCTGGCGGATCTGGCTCGGGTCCGCCTGGATGGGAGGCAGCTCCCGCTCCAGGTTCAGGTTCAGGATCGCCTTCTTCGAGATCGGCGTCTGCAGCAGGCCCGCCATCTCCTCCACCAGCTCCCGCAACTCCACACGCTCCAGGGAGAACGACGCCTTCCCGGCGTACGCCAGCATCTGCCTGCACAGACCGGCGGCCCGCTGCGCCGCCGTGGTGATCTCGGCCAGGCTCTCCCGCGCGGGAGACTTGGGAGTGATATGTTGGAGCGCGAGTTCCGCATGACCCAGCACGGCCATCAGGAGGTTGTTGAAATCGTGCGCGATCCCCCCGGCCAGCACGCCCAGGCTTTCCAGCTTCTGCGTCTGCCGGACCTGCTCCTCCAGTCTCCGATTCTCCTCCTCCGCACGCTTTTGGTCGGTGACGTCGTGGAAGACCACGGCGAACCGCCTCGGCGCCGGCGAGTAGGCGTTCACTTCGTAATCCCTTCCAAGGACCTCGCTGCGGTGGACGAATTGGACGGATTCGCCGGTCAGGGCGACGCGACCGTACGTCTCGATCCAATAAGGCTCGGTGCCGGGCATTGCTTCGAGCACCGTGCGGCCGACCAGATTCTCGGCCTTCAGGCCGGTCAGTTTCGTGAAGGCCGGATTGACATCGAGGAACCGGTAGTCGCACGGCTTGCCGGCGTCGTCCAGGACGATCTCGTGCAGCGCGAATCCCGACGACGTGTTCTGGAACAGCAGGCGGTACCGTTCCTCGCTCTCCCGCAGCGTCGCTTCGATCCTTCTGCGCCGCGCCAGGTACGTTTCCAGCGCGCCGATCAAGAGGACCATCGTAGCCCCCGAGATCCCGCCGACGACCAGGTGTTCTTCGTCGAAATAAGGAATCCCGGGGTGGAGCACCAGATCGACCATCGCTCCCAGGTTGCTGATGAACAGCACGAGGAAGACATAGAGGGCCACGCGAAGGGCGATTCTTCGAGACGGGGGGAACATGGACTTGACATGATACCTGCAATACCTGCAACAATACACAGCGGAAGAGGGGAGGGGACGGCGTCCCCTCCCCTCTTCCGCTCCTTCCCTACCGTTGCTGGAGCGTCTCGTACGCGCGGTACTTGATCGCCTTCTGTGCGGCCTTGGCCGGCTCCGAGTTCATGTCTCCCATCTCGTCCAGGCTGTTCTTATACCGGTTCGCGTGATCCATCTCCGCGCGGACCGCGGGCGATGCCGGCGCCGCGGCAAGGCCTGCCGCCGCCTTGCCGAGCATTTCCTTCGCCTCCGCCTTTTTCCCCCGGTCGGCCAGCCGGGCGGCTTCCTGCACCAGCACGCTGGACTCCGCCACCGCCTTCTTCTCCTGCACCGACCGGTCGAATCCCTCGCGAAAGCGCCGCTCGTCGCGAACGAGCTCGAGGGAAACGGCCTGCGCGGACGCGGTGACCACCTTCGACGTCGCCGGGTCGCGGTACCGGATCGCCACTTCGCCCACTTCCCGCAGCCCGGGCCGGTCGCCGGCGACGTTCAGGTTGGCGAAAACGGTCCGGCGCTCGCCCGCGGAAAGATCGCCCAGCCGGATGACGTATGCGTCTCCGTCGCGCCGCCAGTCGCGCCCGAGGACCGAGCCGAAACGGCAGTCTCTCTTGAGACGGATGATGATCTCGACCTCGGAGGCGGCCGTCCGCGAAGCGGTGTGGAATTCGGAGGCCAGCGCCGCCACGATCCGCTCGGGATCGCCGAGGTAGCGGTACGTCCCGCCGCCGCCGCCCGCGACCATCGTCATCAGCTCCTCGTCGAATCGGTTTCCGACTCCGAACGTGGAGACGGAGATCCCCCGTTCCGCCATGTCCGCCGCACGCTCCCGCAGATCGCCGGGGTGGGTCACGCCCACGTTGGCCAGCCCGTCCGAAAGGAGAAGGACGCGGTTCAAGGTTCCCCTGCGCCGCCCGGCCTTCGCCTGGCGGAACCCTTCTTCCAGCCCCCCGGAAAGGAAGGTCGACCCGCCCGGATACAGTCCGGCGACGATCCGGTGGAGATCCTCCCGGTTCCGCCCCACGGGACGCGACGGCCACGGGACCTGCACCCGCTGGTCGTAGGCCACGATGGAGAGGATGTCGTCCGGCCCCATCATGTCCACGAGCTGATGGGCGGCCGTCTTGACGAAGTCGAGCTTTCGCGCCTCCGCCATCGAACCGCTGCGGTCGATGACGAGCGCGAGGTTCAGCCGGGGACGATCGGTCCGGATCGCAGGGACGTCGGGGGCGACCACCTGTATCTGGATCGTCCCGTCGCCGGGGCCGGGGATGAGCATCGTCCGGTTCTCCGGCCGGACGTCGAACGTGAGGTGCGCCGCCGGCGCGCACGCCGCGCCGAGCGCCAGGGTCGCCAGCGCCGCCGCCAGCGTGCCGATCGTTTTGCCGATCCGTTCCGTGTTCATGAGGATCCTCCTTTTCGGGCGTGATGAAATTTGCGTTCCTGCCCCATGTACCCGGCCCGGCCGGTTTTTATTCCCGTCCGGTCGATTCCTCATCGGCGACGGCCATGGATGGCCTGGGGCAAGGATGCCCCGGGGTCATTTGCCCCGGCCGGGAATATTTCCGCCGCTCGTGTGGTATAGAGGGGGAGGAATGAGCGCGGGCCTCGACGAAGAACGGGACGAACGACTTGCCGTGGCGGCGGCAAAGGGCGACCGGAGCGCCTTCGATGCCCTCGTGACCCGGCACCGGAGGGCGGTCTACCGCCTTTGCTGGTCTGCGACGGGGAATCCCGCGGACGCCGACGATGCGGCGCAGGAGACGTTCGTGCGGGTCTACCGGTCTCTGCCTTCGTACGATCCGGCGAGGCCGTTCGGCCCCTGGCTGCGGAAGATCGCGTGGAACTGCGGCCTGTCCGTGCGGCGCGACGGAAACGCCGGGGTGCCCAGGGTTTCCGGGAGCGACGCGCCCGAGGCGGTCGATCCGGCGCCCGGCCCCGAGGAATCGGCCGAGGGAAACGAGGAGAGGCGGCGGGTGGCGGACGCGATGGCCGGCCTTCCCGCCGATCTTCGTGCGGTGATGGTATTGCGGGCGGTGGAGGGGCTTTCCTACGCCGAGATCGCCTCGGCGGCGGGGATCCCGGCGGGCACGGTGATGTCGCGCCTCTCCCGCGCACGCGAGCGGCTGCTGGCCGCGCTGGCGGCGGGGTCCGAAGGAGGTTCGTGATGGATTGCCGTGAAACGCAGACGCTGCTGACCGCCTTCCACGACGGGGAGCTGCCCGACGCCGACCGTGCGCGGGTGGAGGACCATCTGCGCGGCTGCCCGGAATGCGGCGCGCGGTTGGCCGGCATGGCGCGGCTCGACGCGGCTGCGAACGTTCCCGATCCGGGGCCGGGATACTGGGACCGGTTCAATGCCCGGGTCCTGGAACGCGTCGAACGGGAAGCGGAAGGCCCGAAGGCGGCCGTCCTTCGGCCGAAACACGGCTGGATGCGGCAGCAGCTTCGCTATCTCGTCCCCGCCGCGGCGGTCGCGGCGATGGTCATGGCGGTCGTCCGGTACGGCGGGCTGCATCCCGGCGCTCCGGCGCCGGCGGTCCCGCCGGCGGTCCGCGGACCGGCGGGGCCGGATCCGGCGGGGCAGCGCGTCGCCAAGGCGGAGCGTGAACCGCCCGCGACGGAAAAGAGGGAATCCTCGGCGTCGGCGCGGCGCGTGCCGGAAGAATCCCTTCGGGTCGCCGAGGCTCCGGCCGCGGCGCGTGGGGAGAGGACGTCGCGGGATCGCGCTGCCGCCCCAGCCGGGATCGACGCCCTCTCCCCGGCGGCGGAATCGCAGGTTGCAGAAAAGAAGGAATCGGCTTCGGGGACGAGGATCGCGGAGGACCGGTCCGCGGAGGCGCCTGCGGCGGTATCCCTCGGGAAATCACGGTCGAAGGCGGGACCGTCGCCCCTCGCCTCCGTCTCCCCGCGCCCCGCCTTGCCTTGCGAGCTGGCGCGCACGCAGGCCGCGCAGGGACGCTGGAGGGAAGCCGAGACCGCCCAACGGGCTTGCCTTGCGCAGGACCGGTCGGCGCCCGCCCGGGAAAAAGGTCTCGTCTTCCTGGCCGAGCTGCTCGACCGCCAGGAACGCTTCGCCGAAGCCGACGCGGTCATCAGGGAAGTCGACCGACAGTTCCCGCAAAGCCGTCCGCTGGACCTCTATCGCCAGCAGCGGCCGATGGTGCAGAAGCAGCCGATGACGGTCCCGGGTACCCGGTAGGTCAGGTCCCGGTCTTCGTCGGGACCAGCGGACGGACATTTCCCTCCTGGATCCCGGCGGGTTCCGCGGCGCCCTTCATCCTCGCGCGGCCGTCGAAGACCGCCCCTTCGGCGACCCCGAGCTTCGGCGCGTGTATCTCCCCGACCATCGTGGCCTTCTCCTTCAGTTCCAACGTCTCCGTGGCCTCGATGTTCCCTTCGACGCACCCCCCGACGATCATCCCCCGGGTGCGGGTGTTTCCCCGGATCTTCCCGGTCTCTCCGACGACCACCCAGTCGGCCTGGACATCCCCCTCCACGGTCCCGTCGATGCGGATCGTTCCCTCCACGCTCACTTTCCCTGCGATGCGCGTGCCGTCGCCGACGATCGTCTCCAGTTTCCGTGAACCTTTTCCGAACATGGTCACCTCCTGGCGAGAAATCCGGCCGGGTCCGTATGGTGGCCGTTTTTCCAGATTTCGTAATGCACGTGCGGGCCCGTGGAGACACCGGTGGAACCGGATTGCGCGATTACCTCGCCCCGCGCGATGTTCTGGCCGACCCGGACCAACGCCTTCCGGTTGTGCGCATAGGCGGTGCTGAATCCGCGCCCGTGCTCGACGACCACCACGATGCCGCCGGCTTCCGTCCATCCGGCGAAGCTCACGATCCCCTGGGCCGTCGCCTTCACCTCGCTGCCGGGCGGGACGGAGAAGTCCACGCCGGTGTGGAATTTCTTCACATCGTGCACCGGGTGATTCCGGTATCCGTAGGGCGAGGAAAGCGTTCCGGCAACGGGCCACCCGACGGGCGTGGCGAGATGGATGTCCTTCTGTTCGGCGATGTACCTGCGGATATCCGAAACCGACCGCATCGCCGCCTCGATCTGCTCCCTCAACACCTCCATGTCGAGAGATCCGGTGTCGCCGGTATCCGACGACTCCAGGACGGCGGATTTCGACTTGAGGGAGAACAGCTTCCGGAAATCCTTTTCCGCCTGTTTCAGGGAAAGCATCGTCCCCTCCATTTCGAGGAACTGCGCGGAGACGTGCGACAGTCTCGTCTGCATCCGATGGTACTCCACGGTCCGGACCGACACGGCGACGACGAATGCGGTCCCGATCAGGAACAGGCAGACCGACGCGGCGACCGCGACCACAGGGACCCGGATGCTGACGGGCCGTGTCCTGCTGTGGGGTACCAGCAGGATGGTCACGGGAGTGAAGATCCGTTTCAGGAACATCCGCGCGCGGTTCATTGCGACCTCCTTCCACCCGATAGCGGAACGGCGGATACCTTTGGACCGGAAAGAATCCTGCAACAGGCATTCCCAAAAGGGCTACGCATAACAGGTTGGTATATAAGAGGTATTCCATACTGCAGCAATGCGGCGATTGCATTTTCCGAATCCGGGCGGATGACGATGACAGGATTGGGATTCCGTCAGAAGATGCCCGGCGGGGCGTCCATCGAGGCCAGGCTACCGCCGGACCGATTCACGGGCAACGACGAGGGCTACACCCTCAAGGAGGACCACGAGGTTGACGACCATCGAGATCCCGTGGAGGCGGGAAAATTCCATGCGGGCGGGATCCTCGGGGGGCGCGGTTTCGAAGGAGGCCACCGATCGTTTGACCCGCTCCATTCGCGGGGTAAGCCCGTACGCCTGGTAGCCGGTCAACAGGATCGCGGTCGCGATCAGGAGGGTCCCGATCCATTGGCGGACGCCATGGAACGCCTCCCCTGCGACGATGCGGGCCAGCAACGCCAGGGCGGCAAGCACGAGGCCGTAGCGGAAATAGACGGGGAAGATCGATCCCACGATCCTTCCGGCGGCGTCCCTCCCGTGGGTGCGGAAGATCACCGGGGTCACGACGAATGTGAACAGCGCAATCCCCCCCACCCAAAGGGAGAGGGCAAGCCGGTACACGGCGGAAGCGACGATCATCGGCGCAAGTCCTCCTTTTCCGTCGACTTCCAGGTACGATGTTTCCGGGAGACGCACCGGTTCGCGCCGTATTTCCGGATACAATCTTCAAAGGTGCGTTCGCACGGAGAGGAGGATGCGATGTCGGAGGATGCGAAACCCGTTTCGGCGTCCCGCCTGGTCCTGGCCCAGGAGATGACGCCCCAGGACGCAAACCCCGCGGGGAACGTGCACGGGGGGAACATCATGAAACTGGCCGACTCGGCAGCCGGCGTGGTGTCGATCCGTCACTCCGGGAGGAACTGCGTCACCGCCGCGGTGGACCACTTCGAATTCCACGCCCCCGTCTACGTCGGCAATCTCGTGACCCTGTATGCCTCCCTGAACTACGTGGGGCGGACATCCATGGAGGTGGGGGTCCGCGTCGAGGCGGAGGACCCGCGCACCGGGAAGAAGACCCACACGAATTCCTCCTACATCCTCATGGTGGCGCTGGACGACGATGGCCGGCCGGTCGAGGTCCCCCGGCTGATCCTGGAAACGGAGGAGGACCGCCGCAGGAACGAGAAGGCCCGCCAGCGGGCGATCGCCCGACGGGAGCGAAAGGTCCGGGGGACACCGGACGCGAACCCCGGGACCCGGTGATATAATCCGTCTACGGACATGCGACGCGGCGTGGCCCACCATTCCATCCAACCCGCAGAGGAAAGGAGGCGTCGATGGCCCTGTACATCCTGCTCAGCACGTTGACGGACGACGGGAGGAAAACCGTCAAATCGAAGCCGGAGCGCATCAAGGAGGTCAACAAGGAGATCGAGGGGATGGGCGCGAAGGTCCTGGGGCAGTACGCGGTCCTGGGGATGTACGACTTCATCAACATCGTCGAGGCGCCCGGCAACGAGACGATGGCCAAGATCTCCGTCGCGCTGGGGGCCCGGGGAACCGTCCAGATGATGACGCTCCCGGCGATCGCCATCGACGACTTCATCAAAACGCTGAAGAAGTGATCCGGGGCGGACAAGGCCGCCCGCCGGAGGCCGGGAGGGGATCCCCTTCCGGCTTTTCCGTTGTTCGCCGCGACGGTTGACGAACGCTTTCGCAGGATGACCGGAAATCGCCAGAAACGCCCCGGCTCGCGCCTGCTGCTGGGGATTGCGCTCTTCGCGGGGACCCTTGCGTCGATGTACGCAGGGGTGCTGGTCGCGGATTTCGTGTCGGACCTGGTGGGTGTCGCTTCGCCGACGGTCCGGCTCGGGGTGAAAGCGATCGCCGCGGCGGCCGCGCTGCCGGGGGGGTTCTACCTGGTCGAACGCGCGTTCCTTGAGCGGTCCCGCGCTACTTCCCGGAAAACACCTTCGCCTTGACGCGGGTCATCACCCTCTCGAACACCTCGCCCGCATAGGCGTGGATGTTCCGGCGCATCTCGATCAGGTACCGCTCGATCTCGGGCCACTCCTTGCGGATCGCCGTCCTCTGGTCGGCATATGCCGCATCGTACTCCTGCCGCATCTTTTCCTCGAGCCGCTCCCGTTTCGTCCGGTCGTCCGGATGCGCCTTCTTCGGGAGGAATTCGTAGATCGGCTCGAAGATGCGGACGTCGGTTTCCTCCAGATGGAACAACTCGATGTTGTCGATCATCACCACCTCCTTCTTCGGGGTGGCGACGTAGTGCCCGTAGCGCAGCGCCGTTCCGATGCAATCCCCCAGAGCGTCCTGCCGGGCCGCGCCCGTCACCCACCACCCGCCGTCGCGCTGGATCCGGGCGAGGGTGACGGCGTCGTCGTGGTAGATGTTGATCCCTTCCTCCTTCGGCTTGAGGAGCACCTCCTCGCCCTGCGGCGTCACGTGGTAGACGGCCGGGAGGCCGGGCAGCCCCACCAGCTTGGGCAGCCCGCTGTAGATGTACTCCCCCAGGCACCCGAAGCGGGAAAGGTAGATGTCGCGTTCCTTCCCGTCCGGCGTCCGGACCGTGAAGAGCGTGTCCTTGTGGACCTTCTCGACCAGCTCGACCTCGGTGACCTCGAAATCGCGATGCGGCTCCCCCGTCATCTCGTGGAGCAGCGCGAGGACGGATTTCTTCAGCCCGGTCGCCTTGAACTTGGAGGAGAAGATCTTCACCCGCGCGGCGGCCGGCATCATCCGGATCGCCCCCCGCACCCAGTTCACGTAGGAGTGGGAGATGCTGATCGGCAGCATGTCGGTGCTCGTGGGGTCGAGGAGCTCGTCGAGCTTCGCTTCCCAGAGCGGGATGTGCATCCCGAGGAACTCCTGCGGGCTCTCCACCCCGAGGACCTTGAGGATTTTCTCGCGGTCAACGGTCCTCCGGTCGGCGGCGGGGGTCTGGAAGTACCGGTTCAGGGCACGCTCGTACTTCTGCAGAGCGGTGTGGGAAGAAGACATCGTTGCCCTCCCGGCCGATGGATTGTGGTCACCCTGATCTTATCACCGGCGGTACGGCCCGGAAACGTCAAACCCCCGATCTGCGGGGGTATCCCCGTTTGTGCCGCAAGAGGGGCACCCCACGTGAACGTAACCGCGTCACGGGGGTACTCCCTTCAGCGACCTGCGCGTGATAATTCCGCGAGCGCAGTCGCGAGAGGGGCGCCCCTCGTTAACGTAACTGCGTCACGGGGGTACTCCATTAGCGGCTTGCCTTGGACAACTCGGCCAGGGCCGCCGCAAGAGGAGCATGCCCCCCGAAGAGGACGAGCTTGTCCCCCGCCAGGAGCGCCTCTCCGGGGGGCGGCTGGAGGATGGCGCGATCCTCCCGCAGCACGGCGAGGAGAACGATCCCCACGCCGTTTCCGACCGGCAGCTCCCCGACCGTCCGTCCCGCCCACGCCGAATCCGGCGACACGTAGAACAACTCGATCACCTTCCTCCGCAGGAACTCCTCGAACTCCGTGAGCAGTCCCTCGCTCCTGGAGGGAACGCGCTCCCGCAGGATCCGGTACGTCCCGCTGCGGATCAATTCTTCCTGCTGCGAGACGATGTGGTCCGGAACGTGATACTCGTGCAGGACCCGGGAGAAGATCTCGACCGACGTCTCGAACTCCTCGGGAATCACCGCGTTCGCACCCAGGGCGATCAGGTCGTCCACGTCCGCCACGTACCGCGTTCGCACGAGAATGGACAGTCCGGAATTCGCCCGCCGCGCCACCGCCACGGCGCGACGGGTCGCCATCGGGTCGGAGATGGCCAGCACCAGCATCCGGGCGCGGTCCACCCCGACGCGGTCGAGGATCTCCGGGTTGTTCACGTCCCCGTAGAAGATCGGCTCCCCGCCCTCCCGGCCCTCCCGCACCATCTCGTCGTTCAGGTCCACGACGACGTAGGGGACGTGCGTCGAGCGCAATACCCGGGCGAGGTTCTTTCCGTTCATCCCGTACCCGGCGATGATCACGTGGTTGTCGATCCGCCCCGCCCCCGGGGATTCCTCTCCCGGATCCTCCGGCTCGCCTCCGCGGACCACGTGGCGGGCGATATACCTCGCCGCCAACGGGGCCCCCCGAATCAGGAACGGCGTGGCCACCATCGTGAGGATGGCGACCGCCAGGAGGTACTGGTACACGTCCGTACCCACCAATCCCTCCCGGAACCCTTCGGACATCAGGAGAAAGGAGAACTCGCCGATCTGCGCCAGTCCGACCGCCCCGATCACCGAGATCCTCCAGGGGTATTTCAGGGTCCGGATCGCCGCTCCGGCGCAGAGTCCCTTCAACAGGACGACCGTGACGGAGACGAGGAGGATCATGGGGAGGTGCCGCGCGAGAAACGGGAGGTCGAGCAGCATCCCGACGGAGATGAAGAAAACCCCGTTGAAGACGTCCCGGAAGGGAAAGATCTGGGCGGCGATCTCGTGGACATAGACCGACTCGGAGATCACCATCCCGGCGAGGAACGCTCCCATCGCCAGCGAGAGCCCCCACCACCGTGCGACCCACGCCGTCCCGAGGATGAGGCACAGGACCGTCATCGCCAGGATTTCCCTGCTGTTGAGCCGGATCACCTCCTTGAGGAGGAGCGGGATCACGAACCGCGCCGCCAGCAGGATGACCCCCACGCCGACGCCCGCCTTTCCCAGGGTGAAGGCCACCGAGGAGAATTGCGCCGTCTCCCATTGCCGGAACGAGGGGATCAGAAGCATCATCGGGATCACCGCCATGTCCTGGAACAGGAGGATCCCGATGGAGATCTTCCCGTGGGCGCTGTCGATCTCCATCCGGTCGGCGTACACCTTCAGGACGATCGCGGTGCTCGAAAGGGACAGGACGAACCCGATGAAGGTCGCTTCCGGGAGGTAGAATCCCCCGACGGAAAGAACGGCGACGGTGAGCAGGATCGTCGCCGAGAGTTGCACGCCCCCGCCCTGCAGGATCCGGCGGCGCATCTTGCCGAGGTTCGCGAGGGAGATCTCCAGCCCGACGGTGAACAGCAGGAGGGCGACGCCGATCTCGGCCAGGGCATCCACCATTCCCGACTCCGACACCAGCCCCGCCCCCGTCGGGCCGAGGATGGCCCCGGCGACCAGGAACGCCGCCACGACGGACAGGTGGAGCCGCCCGAACACCAGCGCGACCGCGGTGGCGATCGCCAGGACGATGGACAGGTCGCGAAGGACCAGGGACAGGTCGATCAACGGATCTCCCGGGGGCGGCTTGCTTAGTGCAGCGGCGCTCGAATGCCAGGGTATTTGCGAGACGCTACACTTGACCAGTTTACCAGTCCGGAGGTCGCTCCGCGAACCGGGGACCCTCCCCGCGGCGGAAATATCCCTGAAGTTGCATTGAAATTTATCCGAAGAGATGGATCAGCGGAACGATATCGCCTGCCTCCCCTCCCCGGAGAGGCAATTGCCCGGGACCTCCCTCCAGGGACTCACGGGCGACACAACGGTCCCCCGGGGTTCCCGCCTTGCCCCGGGGGACTTGCATTTCCGGGTCCGACCCGTCAGAACGTCCCCGCCTCCGCCAAACCCCGGTACTCCTCCTCCGTCATCCCGAGGATCCCGAGGTACACGTCACGGTTGTCCGAGCCCGGCTCCCTGCACCCCGACTTCCACCGCGCCGGGGTTCCGCTCATCTTCCACGGCGGGGCGGCGAGGAGCAGTTCCCCGTAGACGGGATCTTCGGTGCGCAGGAAGCAGCCCCGCTCGCGCCAGTTTTCCTCGGCGAGCGTCTCCAGGGGGCGGTTCACGCGCCCCGTCACCACCGCGGCGCCGGGACCGCCCTGTTTCGAGGTGTACTCCTCGACCGCCGCGAGGATCTCGTCGGCCGTCAGGTTGCCCGACCACTCCTCCAGAAGGGCCAGCAGCGCCCGCTCGTTCTCCAGCGTGACGCGGTTCTTCGGCGTGGAGAAGCGCGGGTCGCGGGTCAACTCCGGGCGGCCGATGATATGCATCAGCGAATCGAAGGCCTCGTCATTGTAGGCGGCGATGAAGGTATAGCCGTCCCGGCATCGGATGTAGGTGTACGGGAAGACGGCGGGATCGAAGTTCCCGACCCGCTCGCGCGCCTTTCCCCCCGTGTGCATCCAGGTGATGTTGTAGTCGGCGAACATCATGAGCGCCTCGGCCCCGGCCATGTCCACCACCTGCCCCTTTCCGGTCTCCGCCCGGAAGTGAATCGCCGCGAGGACCCCGTACGCTCCCCACAGCCCCTGGACGAACCATCCGTGCCAGTTCCCGAGCCGGGTCGGGGCCTCGTGCGGAAGCGGTGGAGCGCCCTCCCGCTCCGGTTCGCCGACGATGTACGGTCCGCCGGAGAGCGCCTGGCAGAGGAGATCGCTGTCCCGCACGTTCCGCCCGGCGTCGGGACCGAACGACCCGTAGGTGGAGAGGTAGAGGTAGACGACCCCCGGGTGTTCCTTCCGCAGGGAGAGGTAACCGCATCCCATCGCCTCCATCCGGTCCGGCGGCTCGGTCGTGATGATCACGTCCGAGGCGAGGACCAGGCGGCGGAGGACGCCGCTCCCGGCGGGGTCCCCGGCCGCAAGGGTGACGAAGCGACGGTTGCGCGCCTCGGAGAGGAAGGGGAGCCCCGTTCCCGCCACCCGGATTTCCTCCGGCGCAACGAGCCGGAGCGGGTCGCCGCCGGGAGGTTCCACCTTGATCACATCGGCGCCGAATTCCGCCAGCATCGAGGCGGCCACCATCCCGCCGAAGTGGCCGGGGCAGAACTCGACGACCCGGATCCCTTTCAGCGCCTCGGGCTTCCCCGCGGCCGTCGAAGGCTCCGTCGCCCTTCGTGCCCACTCCGCGAAGTCGCTCACGCGGCGGTGCTCCCCTTCGGCGGCCGGGCCCCCGGGACGTCGGCCCACTTCCCGATCACCTTCTTCCGTTCGAGCGCCTTCATCTCCATGGCGGTCATCTCCAGCAATCCCCCGAAGACCCACTCGTTGTGCCAACCGACCGGCTTCGCGCTCCACTTGACCCTTCCCGGGCTCTCCGACAACTTCGGCGCCGGACCGTACTCGTCCACGCGGCCGTAGAGGGGATCGTCCACCGGACAGACCGTTCCCCGGGCGCGCAGGTGCGGGTCGCGGTAATGGTGCTTCCCCCCGCGAACCGGCGCCGCCGAGAACCCGCCGTCCTCCGCCCCGCGCACGACTTCGTCGACCGTCCGGGATGCGCAGAACGCCTCCAACAGGGCAGGCGCGGCGATCCGCGACTCCTCCGGATCGGTGGCCCCGAGGGCGTGGGCAAGGGGGATCAGCTCGTCCTCGTCCCGCGCGGAAACCGCGACGAATCCGTCCCGGCAGCGGTAGATCCCGGACGGGGGGAACGAGGGGTCGACGTTCCCGTTCCGCGCGCGGTCCTTCCCCGTCAACCCCGCGTACGGCCACGTCCAGTCCAGCGTGCGGATCATCGCCTCGGCCTGGGAAAGATCGATCATCTGCCCCTCCCCGGTCTTCCGGCGCGCCGCGAGGGCGGCGAGGATCGCGGTGGCGGACATCAACGCCGCGGTGTAGTCCCCGACCCAGAACCCCGCCTTCAACGGCGGCTGGTCCGGAAACCCCGTGATGGCGGAGAAACCGGAAACGGCCTGGGCGGTCGCGTCGTACGACGCCCGTCCCGCCGAGAACGGCCCCCATTGCCCGAACCCGGAGTTGGCGGCGTAGACGATCCTCGGGTTGCGTTCCCGAAGCTGCAGATACCCGACCCCCCACTCGTCCATCGTCCCCGCGCGGAGGTTCTCCACGACGACGTCGGACCGCTCCGCCAGCCGCAGGAAGAGCTCCTTCCCCTCGGCCGGGTGGAGGTCGAGCCCCACGTGCAGCTTGTTCCGGTTCAGGGCGAGGAACGCCGGGGATACGTCCTTCCAGAAGAATCCTTCCGGGGCGACGTACCGCATCAAGTCCCCCCGGAAGGGCAGCTCCACCTTGATCACCTCGGCGCCGAAGACGCCGAGGTAGTCGGCGGTGGCCGGGCCGAAGATCCGGGTCGCCACCTCGAGGACACGAATCCCGGCGAGCGCTTCGGGCTTTCCCCCGATGGCCGCGGGGTCGAAGGCCAGCGAAGCGAACGCACGGAAACCCCCCGGCCCGGGAGGGTCAGACGGCAAGGTACTTCTCCTTGACCTCGTCGTTCGCGAGGAGGTCTTTCATCGTCCCCTGGTACTTCACCGACCCCTTGTCGATCACGAACGCGCGGTCCGAAACCTTGGCGCAGAAATGAAGGTTCTGCTCGGCGAGAAGGACCGTCACCCCCTCCTTCCGGATCTGGAGGATCATCTCGGCCAGCAGTGCCACCACCAACGGGGCAAGCCCCTCGGACGGCTCGTCGAGGAGGAGCACCTCGGGGTTCGTCATCAGCGTGCGGGCGATGGTCAGCATCTGCTGCTCGCCGCCGGAAAGCTGGCTCCCGAGGTTCTTCTCCCGCTCAAGGAGCCGCGGGAAGAGGGCGTAGATCCGGTCGACCGTCCAGGGCGAGGCGACTTCCTTCTCCCTCCTGGCGGCGACCTCCAGGTTGTCCCGGACCGTCAGGTCCGGGAAGCACCGGCGGTCCTCGGGGACGAAGCCGATCCCCTTCCGGCAGATCCGGAATGCCCGCATTCCGGAGATCCGCTCCCCCTTGAAGATCACCTCGCCAGCCTGCGGCGGGGTGAGCCCGATGATCGAGCGGAACGTGGTGCTCTTCCCGGCGCCGTTGCGGCCGATGAGGCTCACCACCTCCCCCCTTTCGATGGAGAGCGAGACGTCGAACAGGATGTGGCTCCGGCCGTAGTAGGTGTTGATCGCGTTCAGGTCGAGAAACGCCATGGGGTCAGCTCTCCATGATTTCCTCCCCGAGGTACGCCTTGCGCACTTCGGGGTTCGCCTTGATCTCCGCCGGCATCCCGTCGGCGATCACGGCCCCCTGCTGGAGGACCGTGATCCTCTCCGAGATCGCGAAGACGATGTCCATGTCGTGCTCGGTGAAGATGAGCGTCAGGCCCTGCTCGCGGGAAATCCTCTGAAGGAGGGCGACGGTCTCCCGGCTCTCGAACCGGGACATCCCGGCGGTGGGCTCGTCGAGCATCAGCAGCTTCGGGCGGGACGCGAGGGAGATGGCGATCTCGAGCCGCTTCTGGTCCCCGTGGGAGAGGACCGAGGCCGACGAGTCGTATTTCTCCGCAAGCCCCACCTGCTCGAGGAGGGCCAGCACCTCCTCGCCGACCCGCGTGAATTTCCGCGCCGGCGAGAGGGGGTGGATACCCGTCCGGTGATGGGAAAACAGGGCCACCTGGACGTTCTCGAAGACCGACATCCGCGGGAAGATGTTGGTGATCTGGAAGGAGCGGCCGATCCCTTTCCGGATGATCCGGTGGGGGGGCATCCCCGTGATCGGTTCCCCTTCGAACATGACGTCGCCCGAGTCGGGCTTCAGCAGCCCCGTCATGACGTTGAAAAACGTCGACTTGCCGGCGCCGTTCGGCCCGATGACGGCGCGGATCTCTCCCTTCGCCACGGAGAGGGAGACGTCGTGGAGCGCCCGCAGGCCTCCGAACGACTTTACGACGTTGCGGACTTCGAGAAGGACCATTTGCGGATGCACCTGAGCTTTCCAAGAGATTGACGCGCCTTTTCGTTCACGAACCCCACCACGCCGCCCGGGAGGAGCAGCACGAGCGTCAACAGGACCAGGCCGAGCACCAGCGCCCATTTTTCGGTCCAGGCGACCAGGTACGAGTTGAGGATGACGTAGACGACCGCCCCCACCGCGGGGCCCGCGAAGGTGTAGATCCCTCCGATGATGGTCATGAACACCGGCTCCGCGGACTTGCTCCAGTGGATGATCTCGGGTGAGATCGACTTCTCCATCATGGCGAAGAGCCCGCCGGCCAGTCCCGTGAACGCCCCCGCGACCACGAACGCCGTCCACTGGTACAAGTGGATGTTCACGCCGAGGAAGGAGGCCCGCTGGCCGTTCTCCCGGATCGCCTTGAGCGTCGCGCCGAAGGGCGAGGAGCGGAACCGGCGGAGCAGCTCTACGGCCAGCCCCACGACCGCGAGCACGAAGTAGTACATCGCCTGCGTGGAGTCGAGGTCGACGGCGCCCAGGCCGCCGAGCGCGATCGGCTTCACGGGGATCCCCTGGATCCCGTTGTCGCCGCCGGTGAGGCCGTACCATTTGTAGACGACCGTGAAGATGAGCTGGCCGAACGCCAGGGTGAGCATGGCGAAGTGCACCCCCGACAGTCGAACGCAGAAAAACCCGATGATGCCGGCCGCCACGGCCGCCACGGCCGGCGCCAGGGCCAGGGCGGTCAGCGTCTCGAACCCGCCCTTCGTGAGAAGGAGCCCCACCGTGTAGGCGCCGACCCCGAAGAAGGCGGCCTGGCCGAACGAGAGCAGCCCCGTCGTCCCCAGGAGAAGGTTGAAGGCGACGGCCATCAGGGAGGCGATGAAGATCTGCGTCAGCAGGTACTGGTAGAATCGGCCCGCGAACAGGGGGACCAGGAGCAGCAGGAGCAACGGCGCCCACCGCAGGACCGGGTGGACGGAGAAGTGGATCGGCGAGATCTCCTGCGACTCCATCGCGAGGTTCTTCTCCGAGAGCGCCTTCACCTTGAGCGGACGCCCGAACAGCCCCCACGGCCGGACGACGAGCACGGCCACCATCAGCAGGTAGATGAGGGACATCTCGAATTCGGGGAAGACGATGATCCCGATCGTCTCCAGGGAACCGATGAGGATCGACCCGATGAGGGCGCCCCACAGGTTCCCCAGCCCCCCGATCACCACCACGACGAACGACTCGATGATGACCTCGGTCCCCACCCCGGGGAAGACGGTCCGCACCGGCCCCGCGAGGGCGCCGCCGAGCCCCGCCAGGATCGCGCCGAACGCGAAGACCAGCGTGAACAGCGCCGACATGTTGATCCCGAGGGCGTCCGCCATCTCCCGGTCGGAGGAGGTCGCCCGCACCACTTTCCCCGTCTTCGTCTTGTAGAGCAGATACCAGAGAAGCAGCGCCACGGCGGGCGCCAGGACGACGACGAGGAGGGTGTACACCGGCACGGTCCCGCCGAAGAGGGTGACCGACCCGGACAGCATCTCGGGCTTGGGGATCGATTTGAACTCCGGACCGAAGACGATCTTGGCCAGGTCGTCGATGATGAGCACGAGCGCGTAGGTCAGCAGGAGCTGATAGATCTCTTCCTGCATGTAGATGCGGCGCAACAGGCCCGTCTCGATCACGGTGGCGATCAGCGCGACCCCCAGGGGCGCCGCAAGGACCGCGATCAGGAACCCGGCCGGGCCGGTCAGGTGCAGCGTCAGGGCGTAGACGAAGTACGCCCCGAGCATGTAGAGCGCGCCGTGGGCGAAGTTGAGGATGTTCAGCACGCCGAAGATCAGCGTGAGCCCCGAGGAGATGAGGAAAAGGAACGCCGCCTGCCGGAGGGCGCTCAACACCTGTACGGTCAAGAAGGAGAGGTCCATGGACTCCGCCGCCGGTTATTTGAAGAGGGGCCTGCCGTGGAGGCAGGCCCCCTGGAGCGCCTGCTGGAGCGCCTGACGGATGATTACTTGTTCCCTGCCTGGGCCTTCTTCCACTCGTCGATCGAGTAAAGAACCTGGTCCGCCTTGAACACCTCGGTCTTCCCCACGATGGCGAACGGGTACGCCTTGTCGAACACGGTTTCGCCGACCATGAAGTCGCTGGAGAGCTGGTGGTCTTCCTTCCGCAGCGTCGACTTCCCCCGGGGAGCGTCGATCGTCAGCCCTTCGAGGGCCGCGATCACCTTGTCGGTGTCGAGCGAACCGGCCTTCCTGATCGCCTCGGCGAGGAAGTACACGCCGTCATACCCTTCGGCCGCCCATGCGCTGGGATAGTCCTTGTAGTCGGCCTGGTACGCCTTCACGAACTCCTGGTTCCTCTTGCTGTTCGGCCAGTGGAAGTAGTACCGCTGGTCGACGATCATCCCGACGGGCATCTCCTTGCCGAGCGCCTTGGCGACGGTGATGTCCCCGCCGGTGGCGATGATCCACTTCATCTTGTCGAACACGCCGTACGGCTTCGCCTGCTTGATGAAGGCGACCAGGTCGCCGCCCCAGAGGGTGCAGAACACGGCGTCGGGCTTCGCCTGGAGGATGGCGTTGATGTAGGAGGTGTAGTCGGGGATGAAGAGCTTGGGCCACTGCTCCCCGATGAACTCCGCCTTCGGGTTCGCCTCCTTCGTCTTCGCCTTGAAGAGGTCCCACATCGTCCGGCCGTACTCGTAGTCCGGGCCGATGTTGTAGAACTTCGTCAGCGTCTTGTACTTCGAGGCGGTGTACAGCGCCAGGGAGTTGGCTTCCTGCGAGTTGCAGGTCCCCGAGCGGAACGAGTACCGGTTCCACTTCTCCTTGGTCAGGGTGTCGGTGGAGCCGACGGTGTCCATGAAGATCACCTTCTCCTGCTTGGCGACCTCGGCGACCGCGAGGGACCCCCCCGAGCTCACCACGCCGAACAGGAAGTTCACCTTGTCCTTCTGGATGTACCGCTTGGACAGGGAGACGAGCTCCTGGACGTTCGCCTTGGAGTCGGCCATCAGCAGCTCGAACTTCTTCCCGAGGACGCCGCCCTTCGCGTTGATCTCCTTGACCGCGAGCTCCGAGCCCTGCTTGCACGTGATCCCCAGGTCCGAGGCGCGGCCCGACAGCGGCAGCATCCCCCCCAGCTTGATCGTGTCCGCCGCGGACGCCGCGGACGCCAGCACCAACGACATCGCTACAGCAATCGCCGTCTTCCTCATTCCGTTCCCCCTTCCCCGTTCGATTTGGTGGTGCGAACCGCTTCCTCCCCCTGCCGGGGAGGGACGATGATCGCCTCGCCGTCGATCACCATGACCTTGTCCTGGTTGAAGCATTGTGTTTTCATGCGAAGCCGTTTTTTGGAGACCACCTCCACGATCTCCACGCGCGCCGTGATCTCGTCGCCCAGGTGGACGGGCGCCTTGAATTCGAGGGTCTGGGAAAGATAGAGGCACCCCGGCCCCGGGAGCTTCATCCCGATCGCCGCCGAGATCGTCCCCGCGGTGAGGAGACCGTGCGCGATCCGCTCCTTGAAGCGGGTCTTCGACGCGAACTCCTTCGAGGTATGTACGGGATTGCGGTCCCCCGTGATCCCGGCGAACAGGAAGACGTCCTCCTCGGTGAAGACCTTCGTGAACTCTGCGGAGTCTCCCACGTTGTACATCCGACGCACCTCGGGGGGTATGGATCGATATTCCAGCAAACAATGTTTTGCAATTGCGGTGCCAAGAAAAGCCAGGAGGGTCGTCGGTCGATAATTAAATCTAACTATATGAATAACAATGTTATTTCAACATGCCGCCAGCAAATCCTATTTGTAGTCTCCTTGTACCTACAATGGTACTAATCGCTCCAGTAAAAGCGGGCGGGCCGGGATTCCGTTGCCGTGAAAGAGGTCTGGGAAGATATGTACCTGAATAGTTATATGTACCAGAAAAGTTACTTCTTCGTCCCCGGAGGGCCAAGGATTCCGTACCGCTTTATCTTCTCATGCAACTTGACGCGGTGGATCCGCAACAGTGCCGCCGCCCTCGTCCTGTTCCCCCCGACCGCCGCGAGGGCCGACAGGATGGCGGACCGCTCCGCTTCGGCCTTCACGGAGGCGAGCGACCCGGGAGCTTTCGCCGATGATCCCTCCCCGTCGGAATCGGCCGCCCCCGGAGTCCCTCCCTTCCGTACGCCGTGCGCGAACCGCAACAGGTGGGCGGGGAAATGTTCCGGCCGCAGGACCTCCCGGGGCGACATCGCCACCGCCCGCTCGAGTCCGTTCTGCAACTCCCGCACGTTCCCGGGCCAGGGATACGCGCGGAGAATATCGAGGAGCTCCTCGGACAGCCGACGTTTCGGCTCGCCGGTGTCGGCGGAGAGCCGGGAGAGAAACGCCTCCGCGATCGCGCCCAGGTCCTCCGAATGCTCCCGCAGAGGGGGGATGCGGATCGGGATGACGTTGACGCGGTAATACAGGTCGGCGCGGAACGTCCCCTGACCGACCATCTCCTCGAGGTTCCGGCCCGTGGCCGCGATCAGGCGGAGGTCCACCCGCCGGGAGCCGGTTCCCCCCAGGCGATCCACCTCCTTTTCCTGCAAGACCCGCAGAAGCTTCGCCTGCATCGGCAGCGGCATGTCGCCGATTTCGTCGAGGAAGAGGGTCCCGCCCGCGGCGAGCTCGAACTTGCCGGGCTTCCCCCCCCTGCGCGCGCCGGTGAACGCCCCCTCCTCGTAGCCGAACAGTTCCGACTCGAGCAGCTCCGCGGGGACGGCGGCGCAGTTGAGCTTGATGAACGGACCCGCCCGCCGGGGACCCGCGGCGTGGATGGCGTGGGCGAACAGCTCCTTCCCCGTCCCGGTCTCCCCGCGCAGCAGAACCGTCGAATCGGTCCGGGAGGCCCGTTCCGCCTCCTCCTTGGCCGCCGTGATCGCGGCGCCGGCGCCGACGATGCTCCCGAAGGTGTACCGGGCGCCCCGCAGGTGGGTGAGCTCCTCCTCGTAATATTTCACCTTCGATTCGAGGAGGTTCATCTTCGACGCCAGCTCCCGGAGCTGCTCCACGGTCTTGAAGACCACCCGCCCGTACGCCCCGATGACCCGGTCGCCGTCTTTCAGGGGGATCCGGTTGACGATCAGGGCGCGGCCGTGGATCGTCTGCCGCTCGCCGATCTCCGCCACGCCGGTCCGCGCCACGACGTGCATCCGGGTGTTCTCGATCACCTGCGTCGCATGCTTCCCCACGGCATCGGCGACCGTGGTCCCGTTGAACTCCGCGTACTCCTCGCTGATCATCGTGACGATCCCGTTGGCGTCCACGACCACCATCCACTCCCCGGCGCCGGCGAGGACCTCCTCGAGCGTCCGGACCAGGGCGCGCGTGGAATCGAGCTCCCGCGACATCTTCTCCATCTCGGTGACGTCCTGGAAGACGGAAACGGCGCCGATCAGTTCCCCTGCCCGGAACATCGGGGCCCGGTTCGCGATGACGGTCCGGGCGCCGACCGGCTGGGGGCGTCCCGTCTCCGCCTCCCCCGTCCGGAGGACGTTCACCAACCCCGAATTCGGGACGATGGAGAGGAGGCTCTTTCCGAGGGCATTTTCCTTCTCCACGCCGAGGAGGCGCGCGGCGGCCTCGTTGAAGACGAAGATCGTCCCATCCCGGTCGATCGCGATCACGCCGTTGGCCATCGAATCGAGAACCCGACAAAGGATCGCTTCGCTGTCTCCCGGCAAGCGTGCCTCCCTATCCGCCTCGTTGCCCCATTTTACGACGATCCCGGGATGCGCGCCCCGGCTATAATGGCGGGAACTTTTCCGGAAGGGGCGAAAGATGCGGACGCGCGGCGAGAACGAGGTGCGGGCGTTCTTCGAGTCGGCGGGGCTCGACAAGGAGATCCACCGCTTCGAGGAGTCGACCCACAACTCGGAGCTCGCCGCCCGGTCGCTCGGAGTCCAGGTGGGCCAGATCGCGAAGACGATCCTGCTGCTGTCCGGCGAAACGGCGATGGCGGTCGTGATCTCCGGGGACCGCCGGGTGGACACGAAGAAGGTCCGTGCGCTGGGATACGGGAAGAGGGTGCGGCTGGCGGGGCCGGAAGACGTCGTGTCGCGCACGGGGTTCGCGGTAGGCGCCGTTTCCCCGGTGGCGCTGCCCGACGGGGTGCCGATCTACCTCGACCGCTCCCTTCGCCGGTTCGAAACGATCTACCCCGCCGCGGGGGAGACGAACAACATGTTCGCGACCACCCCCGACGAACTGCTCTCCCTCACCGGCGGCACGGAGACGGACCTGGCCCGCGACGAGGGGTGACGTCCGGCTACCCCGCCGCATCGAGTAGCTCCCGGACTTTTTTCGCCAGAACCGAAGGAGAATACGGCTTGGGGAGGAAGGACACCTCGTCGTCCAACACCCCGTGGTGCACGATTACGTCCTCCGTGTAGCCCGATGTGTAGAGTACCATCATGTCCGGACGGTGAAGGATCAACTGTGTCGCCAGGTCGCCTCCGTTCATTCCCGGCATCACCATATCCGTCATGAGCAGGTCGATCCGCCCCCCGTATCCATCGGATAGGGCAATCGCCTCCTTGCCGTTGGAGGCTTGATGCACCCTGTATCCCAAATCCTCCAGTATCCTGGCGCACATGTTCCGCACGGCATCCTCGTCCTCCACGAGCAATACCGTCTCGGTACCGCCCTGCAGTTTCTGTGGCAGGTCGTCTTTCACCGGCTTCGGGGCGCCCCCTTCAACCCGCGGCAGGTAGATTTTGAAGGTCGTACCTTTCCCGTCCTCGGAATACACCTCGATGGAACCCCCCGCCTGCTTCACCGCGCCGTAGGCCATCGCAAGACCGAGACCGGTCCCGCTCCCTTTGGCCTTCGTGGTGAAGAACGGCTCGAAAATATGCCTTTTTACCTCCTCGCTCATCCCATGCCCCGTGTCGCTCACCGCCACCTTGACGAACCTTCCCGGCTTGACGTAGGGACGGCCGGCGCAGTAGGCGTCGTCCAGCTCCGCATTCGAGGTCTCGATGACGATCTTCCCGCCGTTCGGCATCGCATCCCGGGCATTCACCACCAGGTTGACGAGGACCTGCTGGAACTGGCTCGGGTCGACCTTGACCGACCCCAGGCCCTTTCCGGGGAGAATCCGTATCCTGATATCTTCCCGGATCAAGCGGACAAGCATCGCGTGCAGGTCCGCGATCAGCTCGTTGGGGCTCAGCACTTTGGGCTCGACGATCTGCTTGCGGGAGAACGCAAGCAGCTGCTGGGTCAACGTGGCCGCCCTTCCGGCGGCCTTATTGGCCTCCATGAGCATATCCGCGGCCGGGTCGGAGGGAGATAGCTTCATGTGGGCCAGGGAGACATTGCCGATGATGGCCGTCAACAGGTTGTTGAAGTCGTGCGCCACACCCCCGGCAAGGCGCCCCACCGCCTCCATCTTCATCGCCTGTTGGAGTTGGTCCCGCAGCTTGTCCTTTTCGGCTTCAGCACGCTTCTGGTCGGTGACGTCGAAGGCGAAGTGCATGTAAAGATCTTCCGACACGGGAATCCAATGGGCATCCCAGAAGGTTCCCTCTGATTCAAATTCCATATGGTGCTCTTTTCCGGTACCCCACACCTCCGGGGCGAGACACCAGGGACAAGGCGCCTCGCGCCGTCCCCATGTGCCATAACAGCAAGCGCCGGGAACGGCGCCCGCCTTGGCCCCCGCCGCGTTGGAAGCGACAATCTCCCGCGTTCCGGGCCGCAGGAGAAGCGCCACACAGGGGAAAGCGTCCAGAAGAACCTGGTTCAAGCGCACCGTCTGCCTCAGATTCTCCTCGGCCCGCTTGCGCTCGGTGATGTCGCGGTGAAAACACTGGATGAAGGGTTCTCCGCCGATGGATATCATGTTGGCCGACACCTCCATCGGAAATACATGGCCATCCTTGTGATGGTGTTCCAACTCGATGGCCAGGATTTCCCCTGCAAGAAGTCGGCGCATTCGCTCGGGAATCAATTTCGATGTTTCGGGCGTGTCCAAATCTTTTATGTTCATCTGCAGCAGTTCCCCCGTGCTGTAACCGTGCATCCGTGCGAACGATTCATTTACCTCAATGATTTTCCCATCGGGGGACATGATGAATATCCCGTCACCTGCTTTGCCGAACAGGGACCGGTACCGCTCCTCGCTCTCCCTGAGCCGCTTCCCGGCCTCCTTTTCCCTCGCACGCTTCAGCCCCATCTCCGCGAGCATTCCCGTGAGGTGTGCCACAAAAGCCAGGTTCTCCTGCAATGCCTGCTCCGTGATGATCGGAACCTTCATTACCGCATCGATATATTTTTCTTCGTCGAACCCGTAGGCCCGTCCCTGCGACCGGAAGTAATCAAGATCCGGCTCTTCGAGGAACAGTTGACCCGTGAAAACGGTCCCGATGTGTTCGCCCTCGACGATGATCGGGGTCGCAGTATCGACCAGTCCGTGGGTACATTTATAGGCAATCGAAGGGTTGGCCTCGCGGATGTGATCGGTGATGTAGAGGTCGCTCTCGATGCACCGCTTCCTGGCCTCGGGGTGGGCGCGGTGGAATTTCGTGCAGACGTCCTGCCAGCCCGAGCCGGTGTGGACTTTCCCGTCGTTGTCGATGATGGCGGAGGGGATTTTGGACGAGGCGTAGAGGCTGTCCAAGGCAGCCTGAAGCCGGGGAATATCCAGTAGATCCGCGATTTGATGCTTCACATTTGCGCTCCGGTTGTCTTACGCACAAGCGCATGAACCAACATCGGCCTCAGATCATATATATCGTGTGAAAGCGAAAGAATCTTCACCACCAATATCATATGGAGAACGGGAGACGGATCGCAACTCTTATCCCTCGACCTTCCATCACTCGCTCGACTCCGCCCTTTCCACCATGTCCGAGGCCGTATCCGACGTCCGATCAGGGCGCAGTTCACGCGCCGGAAAGGGCGAGACGGCCGTTGTCACCATCACGGCGAGGTAAGCTCCCTCGCTACGTTCTGGACACGAGCGTCCTCATGAGGGGGATCCAGGCATTCTTCCCTCCCGCCCGAAAAGAGCAGGCCGTATCGGACAATATGAGGTGCGATGCCTTTTCGGGCGGTGCCGCGCTATGCCGGCATGACGTAATCTCGCCACTTGAAAAAATTGTCAAACAGCCCTATTCAGTCAAGTTCGGTGTGTCAGCCCGCGTCCGGGATCCGGCTGAAACATGGAGACCACTCAAACATTCTATTTCCTTGCCGACACGGTCGCCGAGGCAGAGCAACTGAAAAACCTCGGCAGATGCGTGGGGGAATATTTCAAGGACATGGTCCTGGTCGAGGGGGGCTTCCGGGACTGGGAACAGTTCTTCCGGTACATCCGGGAAAAGAGCGGGGGAACGCGCCTGGTCCTCGCCATCGATGAATTTCCCTACCTCGTAAACGCCACCCGGGCCATCTCCTCGATTTTCCAAAAGGGGATCGACACGCACCTGAAGGACACGAAGCTGTTCCTGATACTGCTCGGGTCACGCGTCGGGATGATGGAGCGCGAGGTTCTGTTCTCGAAAGCTCCCCTTTACGGCCGCCGGACCGGCTCCCTGAAGGTCGATGAGCTCAAATTCAGCGCCTTGAAGGAATTCTTCCCCGAGGCGGACCTGAAAAAACGCGCGGCCATCTACTCCACGTTCGGGACGGTCCCGGCCTACCTGGAGCAGGTCCGGCCGCACGAGAGCGTCCTGCGGAACATCTCGGAGCTGATCCTGGCCCGGAACACCTTCCTGCATAACGAGGTGGAGTTCCTCCTGCGTGAGGAACTCCGGGAGCCGCGGGACTACTACGTCATTCTCCGGGCGATTGCCCAGGGGAAGAGGAAGCTCTCCGAGATCATGAACGACACGGGGTTCGACAAGGCCCACCTCTCCCGCTACCTCGATATTCTGAGATCCCTGGGATTCGTCGAGAAGGAGGTCCCGGTTACCGAGAAGTCCCCCGACAAGAGCCGCCTTGGCCTGTATCGCCTGCACGACCGCTTCTTCGCCTTCTGGTTCAAGTACGTCCTGCCGAACCGCGGGCGGCTCGAAATCGGCAACGAGGATTACGTCCTCAAGCAGATCGAGGACACCTTCGACCAACACCTGGGTGACGCCTACGAATCGATCTCCCGGGAGATCTTCCTGGATTTGGCGAGGCGGGAGAAGTTACCGGTCACTTCCCTGGGCCGCTGGTGGTGGAAGAACGAGGAGATCGACCTCGTTGCCCTTGATGAGGACAGCAAGACGGTGTGGTTCGGGGAGTGCAAGTGGAGCAATCGGAAGGTCGGGACGGACGTTTACCAAGACCTTCGGAGAAAGTCCAGACTGGTGGAGTGGCACGCCGGCAAGAGAAATGAAAGGTTCATCCTGTTCAGCCGCAGCGGTTTTTCACCCCCGATGCTCGACGTGGCGAAGCGGGAGCAGGTGGTCCTTATCGAGGGAGAGAGCGCTCTCCGGTAACGTGGACCGGGGAAGAGAACAGGCAAAATCCGCAACCCCCGCGCAACCAGATAGGACCTGGATTCGGGAGACGAAAATACCGTCATACAACTATTTGATTCGTTTAAGAGAAATGGCGCGCCATACCTGAAAGAATTCGAACCGCCTCCGAAATCCCCATTGAGGTGAAACTGACGGACGAAGACTCGATCCCGACTTACATGAAAATATCTGAAAAAGTCTTACATCTCCGCAGGTTGGGCATGCCCTATGCGAGCATCGCTGAGCGCCTCAGGATCAACCGGTGGATGGCGTTGCGAGCCGTTCGCTGGGCCAAAGATGGGTCCAGCAAGAACCAAATTCAGCAGAAGTAAAGTGGTATAATTTTACATTATGAAGAATTTACCCCTCTCACAGACAAACCCCTTCCTGAAGGATCCCGAGGAGCGGAAGTTCTGGATTACGACGACCGTGACCTCCTCCGCATCCATCGAGGGGGTGCATCTTTCCAAAGAAGCGCTCGAAACGCTCCGGAAGGGTTGCCCAACCTTCAAGTACGTTTACGGGAAGTCCTCCGGATCACGGAAATAAAGATCCTTTCCATCGGGCGGTAATCATCCTTCATGCCGGCTTGAACAGCAGCAAAGTACTCTCGCCGTTTCCAACCTCTGACTCCCCCGAAATCCAAGGCCGGAAGGCCTGCTTGTAAACTCATGAGGGTTGCTATCATTCGTGCGACTCTCCCGTTCCCTTCCCGGAAGGGATGAATCAACACCAACTCCGTGTGAACGACGGCGAGCGCGCGAACAATCTCCTCGATGCTTCCACTCCGGCACGGGGTGTATTTTTTCAGGATATTCTTCTCGAATGCCGCCATGAGGCGTGGAATCTGATTGGCAGCTGCAAAGGGAAATTCGTCTTTGACGAGATTGACTTTCCTGTATTCTCCAGCCCACGCGAAAACAGCCCCAAGCCAAACGTGATGAATCCCGCGGATATCGTCAGCCGTAAATCGATGATTGAGGTCGTAGCGATCGACGAGCTCGGCCATTGCGCGGAGCTGTTCCTCCAGTTCGGTACGGTTCATCTCGCGCTTCCTGGTGATGCCAAGAAGATTCCGAAGAACCCGGCCGCGAGATCCAGGTTGATACTGCCCTTCCACGAGGCCGCTGGTCTCGTACCGACGCCCCTTCTGTACAGATCCACTCAATAACAACCCCAGCTATCCGAAGGTCAGGAGCACAATATCGACCAGCATATCTGCAGCAAGGTGTCATTGCCATTGATTAACGTCGAATCATTTTCCCAGTTCACGCGCCCGCACGGAGCGCGCCATATGGCCACGTCCAATACTCATCCCGACCAGGCCGCGCCGAAAAACTATACAAAAACATTACAGTCGTTCGTTTCGGGGAAAAGCCGGTCGGCTTAAGAAGCTGAAAAAATGGCGCGCCCCATCTGAAAGAATTCGAACCGCCTCCGAGATCCCTATCGAGGTTGAGCTGAGGGACGAGGCATCTGTTCCGGCCTACATGAAGATCTCAGAAAAGGTTTTACATCTTCGCAGGTTAGGTATGGCCTATGCCAAGATCGCTGAGCGTCTCGGGGTCAACCTGTGGATGGCGGAAAAAGCCGCTCGCTACGGCAAGAGGCATTATTCACGCCAGTAATAAGCCGCTGACACAACGATGCGAACATCATAGCGTGCCGATGCCATATCAACCCCCTCGGGCACGACCGAGATGAATGAAGCGAAAGAAGGCTTTGATCCATATCCTTAAACAGGATAAATTACGGGTGGCCCACTGGCCTGAACTCCTGGGATTAAGTTGGAGTACAGCAGAGAATCGATGACTCTCATATGTGAATGTAAAGCGTCAACCCGGTCCGGGCAAATTACCGGAGGGCCGATGTGGGCATCCACACTATGAGAACGGTCCACCCCACAACCCACCTTACATCTACGGCATCTGGACATCATTCGTCCCTCAAGCCTACCTGGTCACCAGACTCAACGGTGGCACACGATTGGACATTTCATCAGATCGCTCCGTACATCGGGCGTATGAAGACTTCGATGGCGCGTGCGCTGGTTAACATGCAGACACGCCGCGGAGACCTCGTAGTGGACCCATTCTGCGGGTGCGGAGTTGTGGCTCTTGAGGCTGCAGCCAACGGACGCCGCGTCGTGGCAGGCGATTGGAATCCGTACGCCGTACTGCTTACGCGTGCCAAACTCTTTCCTCCAGCGAGCGCGCAAGCTGCGGAGCGTCGTCTACGGAACATGTGGAAGCTTACTCGCGGGCGTTTCAGGGAACAGGATCTAAGGACGGTGCCTTTGTGGGTGCGGCGTTTTTTCCATCCAGAGACCCTTCGTACAACGCTTGCCTTTCGCGACGCATGCATTGATTGCGGCGACGACTTCCTGCTCGCCTCTCTCCTCGGTATCTTGCACCACCAGCGCCCCGGTTTCTTGTCGTATCCAAGCAGCCATCTCGTTCCCTATCTTCGGGATCGTAAGTTTCCGCAGAAAGACTTCCCCGAAATGTACGAGGAGCGAGACGTCCTCGCGCGACTCGAAGCCAAGATACGCAGGATTTTCCGCCGTCCACCCTATGCGTACACCGAGTCCAAGCGTGTCATGCATATTGATGCCCGGAGATTCCCACGCATTAAGGGGATAAGGGCAGTAATTACCAGTCCGCCGTATATGAACGGGCTAGACTACGTGAGAGACAACCGGCTCCGTCTTTGGTTCGTCAATCGGTCTCTCCCGGAAGGATTGGAACTCGTAGGTCACAATCGTGAGAAGGCGTTCACACAGTTACTCAAGGCGGTATGCAACCGACTCGCGCCTGGAATTGAACGAGGCGGTTATTTTATTCTTGTTGTCGGCGACGTTAGTCGGGGAAGGAGCCGCATAGGGCATACGTCGGATCTCACGAGGACGCTCTTCGATACCGAGACAGCCCTTGGAGACTTCAAGCTGTCCGCCGAATATCACGATACGATCCCGGACATCCGTCGATCGCGCCGTGAGTGCCGAGGCACAAAAACAGAAATTATACTCGTTTACCGTAAGTCATGAGGAAGTCTGATTGCCCCAAGGCTCGTGGGCTGATCGCAGTCCCAAGGCAAATGTGCGGGGCGCATGCGAGACGGGGGGGGATCCGAAGATGACCAACGAACGTGATACTTCCTGGTACCGCAATCTTGCTGGCCACATGGTCGGGAAGTACAAGCTCGTCGCGTTTGTTGGTGCAGGCAAAATCGGGTACGTCTATCGCGCGCAGCATCGTGACTTCCCCGACCCCAAGTTTGAACGGGCCGTAAAACTCATCTTCGACATGCTCAAGCCAGACTGGCAGGTTGAGATTATGAAGGTTCTGAGACTCGAACTGGTCGATGGCGTCGTGCACTACCACGAATCCGACACGGAAACATTGACTCATCAGAAAGTCTCGCACCTCGCTATGTATACTGTCTGGGACTACATTGCACCCGGCGAGAACCTGATGCGGTATCTCAAGCGCGTCAGGTCGGTTCCGACGACCTTTTTCTTTGCAGTCGTAGAGCGGATTCTCCACGTCCTCCATGCGTGCGAAACGCTCGGGGTCCCTCGCCACGGTGACCTTCACGCGGGCAATATTTTGATCGGCAGTCCCTCCCAAGCTTGCCTTGATCATAGGTTGCAGCCACGCGCCCAGGTATTCGTATCCGATTTCGGTTATGGAGCAACCGGCGCAGTAAAACAACCCAAGGATGACTATGAAGGACTCGCGCACATTATTAACAATATCCTTGCCCATGTTGATTATGCGAGGGGGAGTCCTACGGACAAACAGATCCTGACAGCGACTCACCACGCTTTCTCGAAGTTACTGCGTGAACGTGCTTTGGTCGAGCGTCAGCCGCCCCTCAAACTGCTTGAGACTCTTGCAAGCATAAAGCAGAGCGCCCAGACTGGCGGTCGGCAAGTTCATGTGATGGAGGGGGCTTCTCTGCAGAGTAGTGGACAGGCGGTGCAACCCGACGCACCTCACGTTGGCTATTTTCAAGTAACCGAGATGATCGGCGAGAGATGGGAATGGTGGAAGCGGCTCTTCGTTCCGACAGTGCCAGCGCGCTCTAAAATCCTTGCGCTTGACATTCCTACCGTGGTCACGGGTCCGCGCGGATGCGGAAAAACGATGCTTTTCAGGCGGCTTAGCGAACGCCTCGTTGTTGAATGCGGAGAGGTCATCGATCTCCCAATTGCCAAGCAGTTTGTGGCCTTTTACGTCAACGCGAATGATTTCGCTGATGCGTTTGCTCACTTTCCCGAGAGGCCAACGGTTGACGATGAGGCGCGTCTCACATGCTATGCGAATCTCTGCGTTCTCGCAGAGATTCTCGCGGTTGAGTCTGCTCGCGCTGGGCAGACGGGGGAAGAAACCGCCAACGCTCTGCTAGGGTGTGTGCAGGATTGGCTCGTACCTGACGCACAAAATACGCTTGTTTCGGGTGAGGACCGCCTCGAACGGTACCGCACGATACTCGAGCAGTTGAAGTGGAAGTTCCAGGGCCGGGGCGCAAGAAGCCTATTCCCCGGGTATGGAGAGCTATCTCAACACCGGTGGCTCCCGCAGTTTTTGCAACAAGTTCGCGACTTTTGCCCATGGATCGCGCAACGCTCAGTTCTGCTTTTTATCGACGATTATTCGACCCCCCGCGTTAGTCCATCGATGCAACGTGTATTAAATCGACTCTTCTTACAGCGTTCGCCCCATTTCCTCGCAAAACTGGCGACCGAGGCATCGATCACATTCATCGCGGAGGACTCTAGTGGTAAGAACCTAGAGGATGGTGATGATTACCAGCTCATTGACATGGGCGAGGAGTCACTTTTTCTACCTGAGTCTGAGCGCCTATCGTTCCTAAACGGCGTCTTCTCCCGACGCCTAGAGTTTGACCCGAGAATACCGAGAGGGGACTTCTCGCTCCATACTCTTCTCGGTCATATGGGCCTTTCCAAAACTGAATTCGCACGGCGCTTACGTGCCTCTCCGACAACTCAGCCATCCGATCAACAAGTTGCCGTGAACGGTGCCTCGCAGCGGCGCGGTAGATCTCGGCCGCGTGTCCTATACTGGGGAGAGGATGTGTTCTCAAACCTCTGGTCTGGTGACACGCGGACGATGATTCAGCTAATAACGAGCGTGGTCGACCAAGCATGGGAGGAGATTCCCCGAGCCTCTATGGCGAAGGCCGTCAAACTGCCCGTTGTAGGTACAACGCAGGACCGAGTGTTCCGAAATCGCGGCGGCGAATGGCTCAGCTCTCATACGCGCAACGAGGCCAGCCACCCAGATATGGTGAAGGAGGCCGTGAGTAAACTACAGGAACGCGAACGAACATACCGACTGTGCGGCGAGTACGGAGATCATTTGAAAGCCGTTGTCGAAGCGTTCGTGGGAGCAGCGAGAAAACTGTTGCTCGGGCCCGTCTATCGCATCAATCACGGAGGTAAGACCCGAGAGGTCCCGCGCATGGCGTTTCGTTTGGAAATCGTCGACGAGTTTCGGATTGACGGTCTTGCGCGGGAAATCTATCGGGATCTCGTGCGCTACGGACTTTTCATTCGCGACAACCGGGGCAAGAGCGTGCGTGGCACTTTCGTTCCTAGACTTTATCTTCGGCGCCTGCTCCTGCCGTACGGCGCCCTTCCCCTCTCCAAGCGTGACAGCGTTCCTCTCACCTGTAAGGAGTTCACTTTACTCCTGCTGAAGCCGGACGAATTCAAGAGTAATTTCAGTCCACCTCCAGCGTATAGCACTGACGCCAGCGCTCAAATCCCCCTTCCCTCCTTCAGGGAATCCCGCGCAGAACCCGTGGATCCCGCATATGATGACATCGGAGACGAAGAATGATAAGGCCCTCGATCAAAACCACATTGATGAATGGCATGAACACGAGTAAAAATACGTCGCCGAGCAGCGTGAGGCGCAGCGATTGGCCAGCTTCGATAGATAGCTTCTTGCCACCGCTACAGCCTTACGATCAACTGCGATTGGGCAAAGGTGACGTAGTTATTCATGCACCTGGATTCGAGGATCGTACCATGGCAGTGGCAGAGGGCGTAGTGGCCTTGCCAGGAGCACATGCGATATTGCTCGACTACTTGCCATTCAAACGTAAGAATAAACTGGCCGAAGTTCGAGCTGCTCTCGTGGCACGTGGTGTTGCGGTTCCCGACGAGGATATCATCAAGTACAATCGCTTCGAGCCGGGCGACTTCGAAAAACGCCTCAAGGATCGTATTTACGCCAACAAGACAAGTCGTGTGGTTGTAGACATATCAACGATGTCGAAGCTCTTAATTATGCTTATTCTGAACACGTGCAATCGCCGCGGCCTGTCCGTGCGGGTGATATATTCCGAGGCGAAGCAGTATGGCCCAAGCAAAGTGGAGTTCGAGAACGCACGAGAGAAAAAAGAGATCCATCAGCCAACGCTACAAGTATTTTCCGGTGTCCACGGGGTAGTCAAAGTCGATTCCCTCGCGAGTGTTGCCATGCAGGGCCAACCAACGGCCGCTCTAGTGTTCATGTCTTTTAATGATGCACTAACTCAGGTTCTGCTGAACACGGTTTACCCTGGTCGACTCTTCCTTATCAATGGTCGCCCCCCGGTGCATTCATGGCGTGAAGAAGCCACAGCATGGATACACGACCAAGTACGACGTGAGTGGGACGAGGATAACCCGGTAGAACAATCGATGGTCTCCGGCGACGTGCCTCTCCCCAAGCGCGTTGTATCAACGATAGATTATCGTGAGACGGTGTTTCTGCTCTTGGACCTATATTGGGAGCTCTCAATAAACCATCGCGTGTTAATTGCCCCTGCAGGGAGCAAGATGCAGGCGGTTGGCTGTTACATCGTCAAAGCTCTGCATAGAGACATTCATATTGAATATCCTTCCCCTGAAGGCTTCACCCATTCTTACAGTTCCGGCATCGGGCCTAAGTGGTCACTCGATTTTGGCCGTTTCTCCGAACGAATATCGGCAATACAAAAGGCTGAACGAAGTGAACACCTTGAGATACCGATATGATCTTGCTGCGTACAATCACTACAAGTCAATATAGGACGTTCATGTCTGTGTGGCATTACGATCTATAGAGGTCACATTATGTCATCTGCGACGCGACGCAAGAAGACATACTCCGTTTCACAATTACCACGCATCGAGACACAAAGATCAAATACACCGACGATCCCCAAACAACTTGTACGGCCTAGCATCCCCACACTAGACGCGATTCTCGGCAATCCATTCAGCGTATTGGACGACGGCTTCGTACGCGTTTTAGATTACATGGGAAATGATGCTGCCATTGTACAGGCCGCGCGAGTCTCGTATGGAGCAGGCACGAAGCGCGTTCAGGACGACCGCGCGCTAATTCGTTATTTGATGCGTCACTCGCACACCACGCCGTTCGAGATGTGCGAGATCAAACTCCACGTCCGAGTTCCTATGGACACGTGGCGTCAGTGGATTCGGCATCGCACCGCAAGCGTTAACGAATACTCAACGCGCTACTCCGTTGCCATTGACGCTGCGCAACGCACAGATCCAAGCAACTGGCGGGCACAGTCGCCAGCAAATCGCCAAGGAAGTGCAGGACTCCTGCCTCTTGCTGTGGGCGAACGTCTTTCAGCCGAAGAATACGACCTTCAGAAGAAGATGCGCAAAGTGTACGAGGAGCGAATCAAGGCCTGCGTTGCGCGAGAACAGGCACGGAAAGATCTTCCGTTGTCTACCTATACCGAGGCCTATTGGAAGATTGACCTTCACAACCTGCTCCACTTTCTCAAATTGCGGATGGATGCGCATGCACAGCAGGAGATTCGTGCATATGCTACGGTCATCGGCGAGATAATCGTGGCCAAATGGGTACCCGTAGTTTGGGAGGCGTTTCACGACTTCCGCCTACACGCCGTCACTTATTCACGCATCGAGGCCGAGATCATTAGTGCTATCGCCTCGAATATTACGGGCCGCGCACGACGTTTGGCAAAGTCGTGCGGCCTGCTTAACTCTGCCAAGGATGGAAGTCTAGCGCCCAACAGCGAGCGGGCAGAGCTAGAGGCAAAACTTCGGGCTTTGGGGTTAACCCCCCCATGGGGTTAATACTGGGTACGTTGACGCGCCAGGATTCGACCTCTTTAATGCTTATGTTATTTCTTAGGCTCCGCGGCCTTCCGCGACAAATCCTTGGGACTCGGCAGACAGCCCTCAACAAGACTACAGAATGCACCTAGCTTGCCTGGGGCGATCTGCCCGCTTTCAAGCAGCCTATTTCTTTATTCGCCTTGAAGTTACGATACGGGTAATTTAAATGCCCGTAGTGATTCAACTAGGCAAGAGGGTCAGACCTTAGTGCCGATTCATAATATGGTCGGACACGCATCACACGGTCAGATCGCAAATGCGCCAACCTTGCTGAAGTGCAGCCCGGATGAGGGGCTCCGTAGCGGATTCCTTGCGCAAGGCAAGCGACAAGACCTGCCGCGGCCTGGTAACAGCGACAAAGACATTCGTCGCTGCGGCAAGATGCACATCGTTTGCATTGAATTCACGGTCTTCGATCCCCAGCGCGTGCGGCAAGACCAATGATAGGTCCATTGCTCGCATTGCAAGACTGGGTCCCCGATAGACCTCCGTCTCAAACACCAAGATCGCGTCGACCGTCCGTCCTTTGACCGAGTGGATCGATCCCAACTTGATAGTCACGCCATCGAATTCAGCGCTAGTACGCAAGTTCCCAGCGACCTCCTGCTGCTGAACCAACGCCCCTGTCTCATCAAACTGGAGGAATTTGTTGGCAGCTACCCTATCCTGTAGATTGGCGGCCGTTCCCAGCGTATCTCTAAGATCATCGCAGAAGGTTTGCCATGCAACTGCCTCCCAGGCAGCGTTGCCCTTGAGCACGCGATCATGGATCAGGCGACGGACTGCCAGCGGTCTTGCAGCGTCTACCGTTGCGAGGAGTCGCCACAAATTTCGACTCGTCGGCCTCTCGCCATCAGGGCCCAGACTCGAATGTAGTTCGATGAAATCAACGAGGCCACTTGTGACAAAATCCATCACTTCGCGAGTTGATTTATGAGCAGTGTACGTTAAAGACGCTCTACGCAATGCGTCACAGAGGCTATTTGCGCGCGTTCCTGATCGCGTCCCGCCTCGATACGCAGAGTAGTAGTCAACGAGACTTTTCGGCCAGTCTCCTGTAATGTCCCGATAAATATTGTGCCGTGATGCAACGGCCCAAATATGGTGATCTGGCTTCAACGTCTGACCCCAATGGTCGCGCACCTCCCGCGCATAAGTGGGAAGAACTCGGCCGATGGATTCACGATCAAACAATACCAATGACTTGCGGCTCAGCTCCCCAGGCTTCCCTTGAATTTGCTGTGCGTTGCGCACGGCCAAACGGCTTGCAAAGCTGGCGATGCCAGAACCGAAGCGCCGAGTCTTATTGAGCGGAATCACATTCTCGTCAGGTCGCCAATAGTCGGCGGCTGAGAGTTCAGGATCTTCGTATAGAGTTTGATTTTGGTCTCCAAGCCTTTGGTAAGCGGTACCTTCAGAGAACAGACGGGAGAGAAGCGCAAGTTGCAGTCCGTGGGTGTCCTGCGCCTCATCCAATAGGACGAGCGGGAATCGCATTCTAAGCCGTTCGATCAAGTGCGGGCAAGCATCAAGTCCCCGATTGGCAAGAACGGTCATGTCTCCAAAACGATAGAAGCCGGCATTAACTAATTCGGCTTTGAGTTCCTCCAGTTCGATCCCCGAATGCGTATGTGCCCCGGGCTGCCGGTTGCCGCGATTGCGTATCTTGAGCCGTTGTGGGGAATTGCCCATGGCGCATTCAATATCACGCGCCAACTCCATTCTTGAGACCCACAATTCGACACTATGCTTGTTTTGGCCGTTGTTGATTCTTGAGGCGTTATAGAGGGTTCGCTTCCGTCGATACCGCGAACATGCGACCGCCTCGAAAACGTCATCGTCAATGCGCTTCACGTTCCAGCCCAAACCACGTAGGTATGGAAGCGCGATGAATCGGTCAATGAAGGCTGTTACAGTGCCGATAAAATGCGGATAGCTCAGAAAACCCGATGCGGTTGGATGCGTGGCGAGTTTTTTCTCCACCACATCACGTGCCGCATTGGTATGTGAAATCACGCAAACCCCTTGTTTTCTCGACACCCACATTCGTGAAAGCAGAGCCAGTTTCGCCACAAGGAGAGTTGTCTTGCCGTTTCCGGGAGCCGCCTGGACATCACAAGATGTGGTGCAGGTGAGGAACGTTTTCTGATTTTCGCCCGTGAAATCACACCCACCGAGCTCACTGCCAAGCTGAGTTAACAGTTCGGGTGTCAATTCCGGAACACGTATCAAGGCGCGGCAACCCTATTAGCATCGGCGGGCACTGCACGTTCCGGGGACGGGGGCGTACTTGAACGTGTCGCGTGATCGATCGCTTTGGCAAGATATTCTGGTAATTTACGACGAAATGTCGCCGCATCGTCCGGGAGTTCATCAATCAACTTGGCGAGTTGCTCCGCGGCCACAGCCTTTGATACAGCTCTATTGTGGAGAGAAGCATAGATTAGGACGGCAATGTCATCGGGAGATTTAGCTTGATCTGCGCGCCACTCGGCCAACTCCCGTGTTGCTTCGTCCAAAATCTCTTGCCGCGACCGCGCGACGCTACTCCTGGAAAGTTTCACGGCTTGATGCACAAGAAGGGCAAGTTCGGGCTTTCGGGCAAGGTCGAATTCGAGGGTCCATTGCTCAGAGGGAAACGCATTAACTGACCCTCCGGCTTCTTTCATCAGGTCCTGCATATGGGCATCTTTGTTTGTTTGACGCCACTCGCCTTCTGTCAAACGTTCACCGACAAGCGCTTTCGCAGCATCGGGCGGAATATCTCGATCTGGAATGAGAGCTACAGGCAATGGCAATTGTTCGCCATCGGTCCGCTGTAAAATCCGGCTGTATCGAAACAGTCCACGGTGACCAACCTTCACCATTGATACGCCATACTTACCCAGTGGCCTACCCAATTTTCTGGCGATTGCGGGGACAAGAAGATTCTCCGCGTCCCCCTCGACGACAATCAGTCCACGCGCGAAGAACAGGTTGGCCTTTGTGGCATCGAGGAAGCGGCGAAGGAATTCATAATCATCGTCAACTAACTTCGTGCACCCTTTCCCCAGCGAATACGCCTTGTGGTCAATTAGCATTATCATGGCCGCGAGATCTGCATTAGCCGCCAGATGAGGGCTATGCGTAGTCAACAGTACCTGTACTTGTTGACGATGCTGACCAGTGACGGGCGGTGCGGTCCTATCTTCTAGTACCTGCATGAAAAGCGTCTGGTGCTGGGGGTGAAGATGAGCTTCTGGTTCTTCGATCAGCAAAAGCGGAATTTGACTCGGGTGCGACTCAAGCAAGAGTAGCTCAGCCGCCATGAACAGAAGGTTGTTGTATCCAAGACCACGCGTTACCCGTTCTGAACGTCCGCCCGGTGGTCTGAGGTACAGTTCAAGGCGTTCAAGAATTTGATCAAAGGAGCCCTTCGCACCAAGGCCGAGAGTTGCGGTTAAAGGATCTTCGGAAAAGGACAATTCGTCAAGATAGGTGGTGTTTACGGTATTTTGCACCGCCTGAATCGCCTCGTTGTCCTCAACAGCCGTATCCGCGCCTTGCATCGTGTCGACAAGCGTAGGGGGTCGACCAGCCATGGCAGGCTTGCCTTGATTTACCATGTCGGGTAAAGCTCCAAGAATCCGCGATAGCCGGGAACGCCGACCGGAGCGCAATTCGCGCTCGGCATCACGCAGCGGTCGCAAATAGGTTGCTTTCAAATATTCGCGAAGATCACCTTCAAGAGGCAATCCATCGGCGTCTTTTCCTGCTCGATATTGGGTCGAGACCGTATCGCCACCGCCAGCAAGTTTGCGGAGGGTGCCACGCAGACACACATAAAGCCGAAGCGTACCTCCCTCGTTGTTACACCATTCAAGAAAGCGAGCTTCTTCATCGGGTGTTAGATTATCGAAGGTGCAGCGAATCAGAAGTTCCGTAGACCGCTCGCCGTTCGCCTTAACATGAAAGTCGCTCGGCTCCAGGCGGACGTAGTCGTCGCCGCGCGTCCAAAGAAGAAAACGTGGAGCGTCAATGATCGCCGTTTTTCCTGAGTCATTCGGCCCAACCAGAATATTGAGACCACGCTGCAATTTTAGCGTCAGCGGTGTATCAGGGCCAAAGCATCGGAAACCGTTTGCATAAATTTCAGAAATATACATCGCTGTTCCTTCTGCGACCATTTTCCATGTGCGTCATGATGGGGTTATCACACGATTTGCAGATACAGTGTAAAATGACTTGCACTAAAGTTACCCTCGTTTCGACCGGACGCCCCTGTTATTAACTCTAAGGACTTCGACCAATTCGGCCACCACACAGACCTCGTCTTCGCGGACTTCCCTGAGGACGATTGGCGAGAATTCCGGATTCTCCGGAATAAGCTGAACTTCCGTGTGCCGCCAGCTTCCAAGGCCATCGCTTTCTTTCTCACTCTTATACCGTTTGACGGTGTAGCTGCCTCCCGTTTCAGGATCGTGAATGTCGCGGTGCTGGACAAGAACAATCCGCCCCTGACGGCCTCCTACGACGGGACTTTGAAAGAGACACCAAGCTCCGTCGGGTATCCGTAGCTCCATGGAACGGCCGACCACCTGTGCGACAAACATGCCGGGGCGAAGTTCCCTGGAGCCCGGAATCTCCGCCCACCCGTCGGGCTCGACCGCCTGCGCGTCACCGAAAGTGCTAGCCGCCGCCTTGAGCGTCAACAGAGGCACGCAGGTACGATACTTGTCCTCCTTCCGCGGCTCGACGCGCTTGAAGGGCACAATATCCGCCGGGGTGCCCGGGGTGCCCGCCGTGCGTACCTCCGTTCCCCCTGGCACTACGTCTTCGGCCCAATCCCGCCCCAGAAGTTCGGCCTGCTCCAACACAGTTTGCGTGGCCTTCTCCTGCTTGTCCGGCGGGTAGTTATGTTTCTTGAGGACCCGTTTCACCATTGCCCGCATCTTCGCCCGGACGTTCTCCCGGAGCGTCCAGTCGATGGAGACGTTCTTGCGGACCGTGTCGATTAACTCCCGAGCGATGGCACGCAAGACCTTGTCCCCGAGGATCTTGACCGCGCTGTCGTTGACCTCCAGAGCATCGTAGAAGGCAAGCTCGTCCTCGGAGAGTCCTAGTTTCTCGCCCCGCTTGTCGGCCTCCCGCATCTTCTTTGCGAGGGCGATCAAGTCATCGAGAACCTGCGCCGCCTCGATGGTCCGGTTATGGTACTTGTTGATGGTCCTCTCCAGCATCTCGGCGAACGACCGTGACTGGACGAGCTGCCGGCGAGCCTTCACCTTGATAGCGTCGGAAAGCAGCTTCGCGAGGGCCTCCAACGCGAGGTTCTTGTGGGTCATCCCCCGGACTTCCCGGAGGAACTCGTCCGAGAGGATCGAGATGTCCGGCTTCTTCATCTTCGCTGAGGCGAAGACGTCGATCAACTGGTCGGACGACACTGCTCTGGAGACGATCTGTCGGACGGCCGCGTCGAGGTCCTCCGGGTCCTGTCCGGGCCCGGTCGTGTTCTTGTTGATGACGGCCCGAACGGCCTGGAAATACCCGACCTCGTCCTGGACTGCAAGGGCGTCGTCGTGGGGGACTGCCAGGGCGAATGCCTTGGAGAGCTCAGCGACCGCGGTCAGGTACCGATTCTTGCCGTCCTCCAAGCCGAGGACGAAGTCGGTGCCGGCAGAAATGAGCTGCGTCCGGACTGTCGGCTTCCCACCGAAGAACCCCGAGTAGGGGAACCCGTGGAACATGCCCCGGAGGACCTCAATCTTCTCCATTACGACCGCGACGGCGTCTTCCTGGTTGATGCCGGCGGTGTTACGGTCGCGCTCCGAGTATTGGGCGAGCGCCTCTCTTAACTCGTGGGCGATGCCCAGGTAGTCGACAACGAGCCCGCCGGGCTTGTCCTTGAACACCCGGTTCACCCGTGTGATGGCCTGCATCAGCCCGTGGCCGCGCATCGGCTTGTCGACATACATCGTGTGCAGGGACGGGACGTCGAATCCGGTGAGCCACATGTCGCGGACGATCACGAACTTGAGGGGGTCCTTGTCGTTGCGGAACTTGTCGCCCAGATGCTTCCGGCGGGCTTTGTCGCGTATGTGCTGCTGCCAGTCGACCGGATCCGCAGCCGAACCCGTCATGACTACCTTGAGGAAACCCTTCTCGTCGTCGGGATCGCACCAAGAAGGGCGGAGTTTGAAGATTTCGTCGTAGAGGAGCACGCAGATGCGGCGGCTCATACAGACAATGAGGCCCTTGCCGTCCATCACGTCGAGCCGCTTCTCGAAGTGATCCACGATGTCTTTGGCGACGAGACGAACGCGCTTCTCGGCACCGACGAGCGCCTCCAGTTTCGACCACTTCGACCGCAGCCGCTTCCGGACGTCCTCCTCTTCCCCTTCGGTGACCTCCTCGAAATCGGGGTCGATCTTGGGCCGCTCCTTCTTCTCAAGGTCTAGCTTGGCGAGACGCGGTTCGTAGTAGATGGGGACGGTGGCGTTGTCTTCGATCGATTGGTAAACGTCGTAGATGTCGATGTAGTCGCCGAAGACCGCGACGGTGTTGCGATCGGCCTTCTCGATAGGTGTTGCGGTGAATCCTGCGAAAGACGCGTTTGGCAGCGCCAGCCGCATGTTCTTCGCGAACCCGTCAACGAAATCGTACTGGCTCCGATGCGCCTCGTCGGCGATGACCACGATGTTTCGCCGCGGCGACAGTTCGGGGAACTTGTCCCCCTTCTTATCGGGCAGGAACTTCTGGATCGTCGTGAAGACCACGCCCCCGGAGGCCACCTGCAACAGGTCCCGGAGATGCGGCCGGCTTTCCGCCTGGACGGGCTTCTGGCTGATGATCTCCTGGCAGGACGAGAAGGTGCCGAAGAGCTGGTCGTCCAGGTCGTTCCGGTCGGTGATGACGACGACGGTGGGGTTCTCCATCTTGGGATGCGTCATGACCTTGCCGGTGTAGAAGACCATCGACAGGCTCTTTCCGGCGCCTTGCGTATGCCAGACGATGCCGATGCGGCGATCTCCACGCACGGCCTTGACCGTGCTGTCCACGGCCTTCCGGACGACGTGGAACTGGTGATAGCCGGCAATCTTTTTGACGACCTCGCTTCTGGTGGCTTCGAACACGATGAAGTCCCGGATCAGATCGAGGAAACGACGCTTCTCGTACATCCCCTTCAGTAGGACTTCCAGGTTCTGGGCGGCAGCAGGCGCGAGATCGGAGCCGTCGATCGTCCGCCAAGGTGCGAACCGCTCCCAGCCAGAGGAGATCGTACCGGCCTTTGCCTGAACGCCGTCAGAGGCAACCATGAACGCGTTGTAGGAGAAGAGGTGGGAGAGCTGCGTCTTGTAAGTCTGGAGTTGGTTGAAGGCGCCGCGTGTGGTCGCTTTCTCGTCCGCGGGATTCTTGAGTTCGATGACGGAGAGCGGGAGGCCATTGACGAACACGACGACGTCCGCGCGTCGGTTGACCTTCTGCTCGGTGACGGAGAACTGATTGACAGCGAGCCAGTCGTTCGAGTCCGGATTCGCGAAGTCCATAATCCAAACTTGGTCGTGGACGACGCGATCTCCCTTCCGATATTCGACAGGGACGCCGTTCACCAGGTGGCGGTGAAAGATGCGATTGTTCTCAAGCAGGGACGGCGCTTCCGGTCGGAGAACGCGCCGGACGGCCTCTTCCCAAGCCTCGGCCGGGATGCGGGGGTTGATCTTCGCGATCGCCTCGCGCAGCCGGTCCACGAGCACGACGTCGGCGTAGCTCGCGCGTTTCTCCGCGGGACCCCCGAGGGAGATGTCCGGGCCGAACAGGATGGAATAGCCGATTTCCCGGAACCACTCCAAGGCGGCCTTTTCGATTTCGGCTTCTGCGAACACAAGAGGTGTCACGTACGCCTCAAATTGTCTGCGTTATTTTGTGAATGGTTAAATCTGTTATCTTTTTCTTCGTATAAATACCCCAGGTGGGATTTTGCTTCTGAACGTTGATCTTGGGGTCTTTGACTCCATTTTGCTCATCCAGACCTCACTCGTCTCTTTGCTTGGAACACATTCTTGGGCCAATTCGATGCCTTGGTCTTCAGCCCGAAGCCGCACGTAACCGCGTATCATATTTTCTTGAAACTCGGTCCAGTTCCGCCTGGGGCTTGTTAGTATTCTCCCGCACGAAGGGGATTTCAGACTGCTGAGCTTCGGGGTGAACTTCGCCCTTTCGACGGGTTGTTTCCCGCGCATCTCCATGATCTTCTGGTAGGACGCATAGATCACGTCGTTGTTTTGGAAGAGATCCGAATGATTTGCGGCCGCCCAAAGGATCTCCTCGTAATCGCCGGCTTCCTTCATCGTCGCCTTTTCGTATGCCTTCCGGTGGCGCTGCTGCGCGGCTTCGATCGCCGATCGGATGGCGTTCCTGTAATGTTCCAGCGTTACGGCCGGACACGGTTTCGGATCGCGGAACATCTCCCAGTACAGCTTCTCGCATACCAGATGGACATAGTGCGGGAAACCGTCGCTTACGGCTGCAATCCGGGTTTTTATCCGCGTCTCAATATCGACTCCGAAGGCGGACGCGGACGCCTCGATTATCTCAAGTCGAGGTCCATAGACTAGGGGTTCCAGCTTGACCTCTTGAATGTAACGATGCGCGGAACCGTGCGCTCCCAGCAGAGTGTCCAGGGACTTGCCGATTCCGCAAAAAATGAATTGGATGTCGATCTTCTGATCACCGACCTGTTTCAACAGGTTTGCTATGCTCACCTTGTCGTCTTCATTCCTGATGAGGTCGAATTCGTCGACGACCACGACGGTCTTGTCGCGACGTCCATCGGAAAGATGTTTCAGGAGCAGAACCGCTGAGTTGATATCTGTAACCAGCGGGGTGTTTCCCCCACGATCGCTTGTCATTTCTCTTTCTGCCGAAACGACGGAAGGGACACCGGCCTTCAATTTCGTTGTCGATCTCATATTGCTGCCTAAGGGGTTTGCAAGGATCTTATTGGCGATGCTCTGGACCATGTTGGAGAAGGTGGTGCTGGCGTCGCAGGCGACGATGATCGGGTCCCGATCGGATGATTGGTGTTGATGGGCCGCGGTCTGCGCTAGGGAAGTCTTGCCTACGCCCCTATCTCCGTAGATGAAGACGTTTCTTCCCGGCGACGCGAACGCTTCCTCGACTGTCTCCAGTTGTCTTTTTCGGCCTCTCAGCAATTCGGCCGATTGTATGGGGCCGGACGCGCTTAGATAGTGTTGGAGCGTAGCGATGAATTCTTCCTTCGTTAGGATGCCGATGGACATGGGTCCCGCTCCTTCCTCCCGGTCTACGATTGAATCCGAACTATCTTATTCTGTTTCTTGTAGTCTCCCACGCGAATCTCACCGGAAAGCAGTTTCGGGAGCAGCGCGTCGCGGAGAGCAGCGAGCGTTCGGGATTCACGATCGTTTCCGGCTATCTTCGCTAACAGCGGTTTGGCGAGACGAGAAAATTTTCCCAGTAAGTCGCCGCTTGGCAATACGACTGGAGTTGCTGCGACGACTTCGGGACGCACGGCCGGATAGGCTCCGCCATCGGCCAAGTGCGATAGCGCGTCGATATTCTCGGCAGCCGTAGCTGCGAGATACACGAACTCGGTGTACTCGATTCTCAGCGGCCGAAAGACGGCGAAGCCTGTGCTACCGGTAAGTCCGTCCTCGGAGATAAAGGCATACGACCCGTTACCCGGTCGCACCGTGCCGACAATCGTGTCTTTCGGTCTCAGAATACGCTGCGCTCGGCTCGGCGCGTCTTGCCGCGCATAGGTTGTGATCGCCTCGATTCGGCCCCACTTCGTATTCGAGAGATCGATATAATTTATGACGGCTGGGCGAGTCTCCTTCGACCATGCCTCTGGATTCAATGAGGAGAAGTCGGCGAGTGTCCCCACGCCCCACCCCTCCGGAAACTCACCTAGTTCCGAGTCCACGAAGGAACCCGGGAACAAGTTGGCGATGTTCTTCGGCAGACCAGGGTCGCGGCCTTCGGCCTTGGCACGGACGGGGTCGAAGTCTACGAACCATGATTTGAAGAGCGCTCGCGCCATCGCCTCCAACGCCTTATTCATCCGCCGGATCAGTTCGATCTTGTCGTCAAGCGTGCCGAGGATGTGGGCAATGGCGCGCTGTTCAACAAGTGCGGGAAATCGAAAAACAAATTCGCCGATCTGTCTTCCACTCATGTGGGGGATCGAACTGCCGGTCTTTACGGCATCAATATGATCCTTGAACATCTGGCTTGAGATGAGAGCGGCCAGAAAACCTTGATCCAGCGTATTATTGGCGCGGAGACAAGCGACACGTTGTACGAGAAGGCATGGGACGTCGGCGTCGCCGACACGAGTCCAATTACGTCCGACCTTTGACCCATCCATGCCTATAAGAACATCTCCGGGGCGCAGTTGATAGCGCCTAAGATCCGGCGTTAGCTCCGGCCAGTAACGCGTCTTGTCTCCCCAACGGATGCTTCCTTCCGTTACGTTGTCGCCTCGAACCAGACGGATTCCTGGTGGTTGTGTTTGAAAGCGCTCGCTTTTGAATGCAAACCCGACGAGAAGTTCTACGTGGTTACGCAGAACAGTGGGCGTCCACTCACCCGCCATACCCTAGCTCCTTCAGGTTGGAGGCAATGGTGGTGTCCAGCTTCGCAGCTTCGACCTGTTGTTGGCGCAGCATGGCGGCAAGCCGTTTCATCTTGTCCGCGAACGGCTCGCCGTCGTCCTCCTTTGCCTCGGTGTCGACGTAGCGGCCGGGCGTGAGTACATGCCCGTGCTTGCGGATGTCGTCGAGCTTGGCTGCCGTACAGAATCCGGGCACGTCTGCGTACTTCTCTGCGTTCTTATCGCCGCGCCAGGCGTGGTAGATCCCGGCGATCTTCCCAACATCCTCGTCGGTCAGCTCACGGTGTACGCGGTCGACGAGGGTGCCCATTTTCCGGGCGTCGATGAAGAGCATTTCGCCGCGGCGGTCGCGGAACCGCCCATTCTTCTTAGCGCGAGCAAGAAACCAGAGGCAAACGGGGATTGGCGTCGAGTAGAAGAGCTGGCCTGGCATCGCCACCATGCAGTCGACGAGGTCGGCCTCGATGATGGCCTTCCGGATCTCCCCCTCGCCCGACTGATTGGACGACATCGAGCCGTTGGCGAGGACGAATCCGGCAAGGCCCGTCGGCGACAGGTGATGAATGAAGTGCTGCACCCAAGCGAAGTTCGCGTTCCCTACGGGAGGGACGCCGAATCGCCACCGGTTGTCGTTACGGAGATGCTCCCCTCCCCAGTCCTTCATGTTAAAAGGCGGATTGGCGAGGATGAAATCAGCCTTGAGGTCCTTGTGCAAATCCCGATGGAAGCTGTCCGCGTGTTCCGTTCCCAGGTTCCCGTCCATGCTGCGGATGGCAAGGTTCATCTTGGCGAGTCGCCACGTCGTGGCGTTCGACTCCTGGCCGAAGACGTATATATCTCCGGCGCGACCTCCATGCGCCTCCACGAACTTTTCGCTTTGGACGAACATGCCGCCAGAGCCGCAGCAGGGGTCGTAGACCCGCCCCTTGTACGGCGCGAGCATCTCGACGAGCACTTGGACGACGCACCGCGGCGTATAAAACTGGCCGGCCTGCTTCCCCTCAGCGCTGGCGAATTTGGAAAGGAAGTACTCGTAGACGCGGCCGAGGACGTCCTTTGAACGGCTCTCCTTGTCCCCGAGGCCGATGGTCCCGACGAGGTCGATGAGCTCGCCGAGCCGCTGCTTGTCGAGGTCTTGGCGAGCGTAGTTTTTCGGCAAAACACCCTTGAGCACCGGGTTATCCCGTTCGATGAACGCCATCGCATCGTCGACGAGCTTGCCGATGGTGGGTAGCTTCGCCTTCGCTTGGAGGTATCCCCATCGGGCCTCCTTGGGGACCCAGAAGACGTTCTCGCCTGCGTACTCATCCCGGTCCTCCGGGTTGGCGTTGGGCTCTTTCTTTAGGGTTTCGTATCGTTCCTGGAAGGCGTCGGAGATGTACTTCAGGAAGATCAGTCCGAGGACGACGTGCTTGTACTCGGCGGCGTCCATGTTGCTTCGGAGCTTGTCCGCAGCTTTCCAAAGGACTTCCTCGAACCCAATGTTCGCACCGTTGCCGTTTTTCTGATTGGCCGCGTTCCCCTTTCGAGCCATAAGCCTCACCTCGCACTCTTCCCGAGAACTCTCGTTTCTCCCACTCCACTTTTCTGGTAAAGAAAGCGTCCGAGCCCGAACTTGGTCACTTGACGACACCCCATATTCGTGACCGGTCGAAGTTTGGGCTTAATGCACAGTAAGTACACTCCAGCAACAAGGTGATGGCATTTAGAACGTAGGGACAGACTATTTCGCGACCAACCTCCTCATCGCCGGGAATATTTCCCTCAGCGTTTTCCCGTTCATCTGCTGGATTCTTTCCGTAATCCAACTTTTCATCTGACTCTCACTGATCGGCTCCGTCCAAAGAAATATCGCTTCGGAATCGAGGTCGGTTCCGGGCGGCAGGCCGAAATACTTTCCAATCTCCTCCAGCTTTTTCTTCGTCGGGCGCTGAGCGCCGCCGATCCAGCGGGAAACCGTAGTGACATCGACTCCCAACTTGGCGGCGAACTCTTTCTTCTGCCCATGGGGAAGGCCGTCGATAAGGTGACGGATGTTTTCAACGAGGATGTCCCCACCATGCTTCTCAAGCAGATCCCCGGAAAGTTCTTCAGGAGCAAGCCCCGTTTCTTTTTCCAGAACCTTCTTCTCTTTCGATGTAAGGGCCTCACCATTACCTTCCAATAGCTCTTCCGCCCTCCGGAGAGAACAGCCGAGCCATTTGGCCAGTTTGGATGGCCAGTCTTTCCGGTCCGCACCCTCTTTCCAAAGAAGGTAACGGATATTCCTCTTAAGTCCGTCCATGCTCCCAAGTTTGGCATATGCCGAGGACGTTGGCAAATAATCGGCGTTTCTCCTGTAATACGCATATAACGCTTGACATAAATTAGCGTTATATGGATATAATGCCAATTAACGGCACTCATAATCGGCGTTAAGTCGTTATGGCGACGACCTTCGATGGTGAAGAGACAGGCGGCGGGTGGCTGAGAGGCGATGGGCGGCGTACCAGCGGAAATCATTGGCTAT
>Ga0209212_1000790_pt1 | contig 58255 bp, 57 predicted proteins | sample RifGroC2_FD_183996 | JGI IMG/M metagenome (GOLD analysis project Ga0209212, IMG submission 183996) | Groundwater microbial communities from Rifle, Colorado, USA - Groundwater C2 (SPAdes) (version 2) | ecosystem: Environmental > Aquatic > Deep subsurface > Groundwater | place: Rifle, Colorado...
CCGCCCCGTCCTCGACCCCCTTGTGGGGCCACACCTTCACGCTCGGCTTGACCACGGCCTCGGTCCCGATGACGCAATGGTCGCTGATCACCGCCCGCTCCGCGAGAAAGGCGCCGCGCCCCACCCGCACGTCGGATCCGACGATGTTCTCGAAGATCCGGGCCCCCTTCCCCACCGACACGCGCTCCCACAGGACGGAGGACTGGAGGACCGCCCCGTCCTCGACGACGCATCCGTCGCCGACCACGACGTTGCTCATCGTCACCCCGGACCCGACGACGCACTTCCTTCCCAGGAGCACGTTGGAGAGCTCCGCCGTGTAGTCGACCTTCGAACCCTCGCCGATCCAGACGCTCCGCTCCCCCGCCTTCTCCCCCTCGAAGCCGATCTTCACCTTCCCCGCCAGGAGGTCGAGGTGGACGTTCAGGTACTCGTCGAGATTCCCGACGTCCTTCCAGTACCCCTCCGCCACGTAGCCGAGCAGGCGGTCGCCCCGGGCCAGCATGGCGGGAAAGAGGTTCTTGCTGAAGTCCCAGTTCTTCTTCGGCGGAATGAGTCCGAGCACATCGGGCTCGACGATGTAGATCCCCGTGTTGATCGTGTCGGAGAAGACCTCCCCCCACGTCGGCTTCTCGAGGAAGCGGACGATCCGGCCGTCCTCCTCGGTGATCACGATGCCGTATTGCAGGGGGTTGGGGACGCGCGTCAGGACGATGGTGACCGCCGCCCCGCGCTCCTTGTGGAAGTCGATCGCCTTCGACAGGTCGAAGTCGGTGATGATGTCCGCGCTGATCACCATGAAGGTCCCGGAGAGCCGCTCCTCCGCGTTCTTCACCGCCCCCGCGGTGCCGTAATCCGCCTCGGCGTTCACGTAGTGCATCCGGACCCCCCAGGGGGTCCCGTCCCCGAAGAAGGAGCTGATCTTCTCCGGATAGAAGTGGAGCAGCACCTCGAGGTCTTCGATCCCCTCCGCGGCCAGCAGCCGGACGACGTGCTCCATCATCGGACGGTTCGCCACGTGCGCCATCGGCTTGGGAAGCTTCTCCGTCAACGGGCGAAGCCTCGTTCCGAACCCTCCCGCCATCACGACCGCCTTCATATCGAAGCCTCCACGGGGGAAATGCGCCTGCTACAGGATGCGGACAAGTCGGGACACCCCAAGATACCCGAAGGTGAGGGCGAAGAAGACGAGGAAGACGGCGCAGGCGCCGACGACGCCGCGATACACCCGGTCGGTGAACCAGCTTCGCCCCGCCGAGACCGCCGCCCCGACGAAGAGGTACCACGCCGCGTCGGACAGGATGTGTCCCGAGAAGAATGCGAGGACGCCCCGCCAACCCTGCCCGCGCGAAAGCAGCAGGTACCCGAGGCCGATCGTCGCCCACCAGAGCGACCAGTACGGGTTCGAGGCGGAGGTGACGATCCCGTCGATCACGGGACGCACCCCCGATCCTTTCCCGTCGTTCGCCCGCCCCCGGACGCCGCCCGGCGCGGCGTCGAAGCGGAGCGTGCGGACCTCCATGGCCATCCCCGCCGCCATCCGGAGGAGCATCGCGGAGCCGAGCAGGGCGATCGCGATGATCGCCTTGTCACCCCGGATCCACTCCATCAGCCCGAACAGGAGAAGGCACACGAGCGCCGCCTCCAGGATCGCGTGGCCGAGGACGAGCAGCGGCGCGGCGGAAAAACCGCGGATCGAGGCGTGCCGGATGGTGACCGCGAGGAGGGGTCCCGGCATCATCGCCCCGGAGAGGCCGATGATGAAGGAAGAGACGAAGATCGCCGCCGGATGACCGAAATCCATAGTAAAATTTATAACACAATTCGCCGCCCGGGATGGGTCCCGGAGGCCGGAGGAATCTCCCTTGGCAGGCCGCAATCCCCTTCCCACCGCCGACGTCCTCATCGAGGTGGGCGGCCGGATCGTGCTGGTCCGGCGGAAGCATCCCCCCGAGGGTTGGGCGATCCCCGGCGGATTCGTCGAGGTCGGCGAAACGGTCGAGGCCGCCGCCGTCCGGGAGGCGTACGAGGAGACGGGCCTGTGCGTGACCCTCACGGCGCTGCTGGGGGTCTACTCCGACCCGGCCCGCGACCCCCGCCACCACACGATTTCGACGGTCTACGTCGGACGGGCCGAAGGCGCCCCCCTGGGCGGCGACGACGCGGCCGAGGCGCGGCTGTTCGGCGAGGCGGACCTTCCCTCCCCGATCGCCTTCGACCACGCGAAGATCCTGGAGGACTACTACCGGTACAAGAAAACCGGCCGCCGACCCCTCTGAGCGCCTGCGCTCACCGCGAGCTTTCCGGCCCCAGGATAAGGATTCTCCGGGCCGCTTCGACCGCATCGGGAGTCCCGGCAAGGGCCAGCACATCCCCCGCCTGCAAGTTGTCCTTGCCGCTCGGAATCATGGCCTTCTCCCCGCCGCGCAGGATGACCAGGATCGTGGCCCCGGACAGGCTGCCGACGTTCAGCTCCGCCAGGGTCCTGCCCACGGAAAAATTGTCGGGGCGGAGCCGAAGGCTAACGATGTGCCCCAATCCCGGGAGGAGTTTTTGAATTTTCCGCAAGGCGTCCGCATCTTCTTCGGCCCCCTCCGTCTCCGTCTGTTTGCTCAGGTGATCGACGATGACCTGCGACACCGCCTTCACGTGGCCCTCCAGGTTGGCGGCGCCGCGCCAGAACAGGATCCCGAGCAGGATCAACACCCCAAGAAGAGGGACAGCCACCGGGAACCCGGGCAGGAATGGCTGAAAAATCGCCAGCAGCGGCATTCCGACCAGCAGAACGATGCCGATCTGCAATGTGACGAGCAGCGCGCGCCGGGGGGCCGCCGCCAGGTCCAGCTTTCCCGGCTCCGCCCGCGGCATCGCCTTGACGACGAGGGAATCCACCAGCCGCCACGCTCCCCGGACGAGGCCGAAACAGAAGACGCCCGAGAGGAGGACGACGGCGGCGAGGAACGCGTACCGGGCCGTCGAGACGGAGATGCCGGTCCCGGACGCGATCCATACGACGACCTCGATTCTCCACACGGACGCACCGACCAGGATCCCGATTACCAGAACGAGGTCGATCAGCAGCATGCGGAACCGCCGTCGTCGCCCGTGGGAGGCGCGTCCCGGTTCCCCTCCCTGGCGCATTTTCTCCAGCCACGAGCCGTACAGAGCCGCAAACATGCGCAGCGGCTTGGGGAGATGGCGGTCGATGATGGTGGCCACGGGCGCGGACCACCGGATCATCCAGGGGGTCAGGAGCGTGGTGGCCGCCGAAACCGTGACGGCCACCGGATAGAGGAAATCCCGCGTGGCTCCGGAGGAGAGGCCGAGGGCCGCGATGATGAAGGAAAATTCGCCGATCTGGGCAAGGCTCATCCCGGCCTGGACCGAGGTGCGGACGCCGTATCCGGCGAGAAACGTCCCGAAGGTGACTCCCACGACCTTGCCGGCCACGACCAGGGACAGGAACACGACGACGGGGATCCAGTGCCGCCCGATCAGGAGGGGATCGATCAGCATCCCCACCGAGACGAAGAACACGGCGGCGAAGGCGTCGCAGAGCGGCTTCACGAGCCGCTCGATCTTCTTTTCCACACCCGATTCGGCCACCAGCGCGCCCGCGAGGAAGGCCCCCAGGGCGACGGAATAACCGAAACCGCGGGCCAGCAAGGCGCAGGCGAAACAGATTCCCACGCTTGCGACGAGCGTCGTTTCGGGGCGGTTCAGGCGGACAACGGTCCGGACCAGGCGGGGAACGGTCAGCATTCCGACCAACAGGAGGCCGGCCAGAAACGCGGCGAGGCGCCCTCCCGTCATGGCGAGTTCGCGGGCGGATACGGCGGTTCCGGAGGAGACGGCCGTGAGGATCGCGATCAGCAGGATCCCGATCAGGTCCTCGACGATCAGGATGCCGAAGACGATCTCGGTGAACTTTCCCTTGATGCCATGCTCCCGGAACGCCGAGACGATGATCGTCGTGCTGGAAATGGCGAGGATCGCACCGGCGTAGAAACTCTCCAGGGGCGGCCAGCCGAAAAACCGGCCCGTCTCGTAGCCCAGCCAGATCATGAAACTGGACTGGATCAGGGCGACCACGCCCGCCGTGGGACCGACGCGGAGGAGTTTCCGCAGGCTGAACTCGAGCCCGAGGAAGAACATGAGGAGGATGACGCCTAATTCCGAAAGCTCCTGGATCGTGGCGGGATCGGCGACCAGCGGGATGGGAATGTGGGGCCCGACGATCATGCCGGCGATCAGGTATCCGAAGACCACCGGTTGCCGAAGTTTCTGGAAGACCACCGTGGTCAGGCCGGCGACGCAGAAAACGATCGCCAGGCTCTGGAGGAATTCGGGAGCGCCATGCATGGTATTCAGTTCCCGTCTTCATGCTCATGGATAAAAATAGAGTACAGCGTTACGAGATTCTTCAGGGCGATTCGAATCCCTCTGTGCGGCGGATCATGTGATGGCGGTCGCGGTAAGCGACAGGCCGCGCTGGCTCCGTCAGGTCACCTCTTCGATCCAGAGGAGATACCGTCCCGACGACGTCCCGGCAAGGGCTTCGTAAAACTTCCGGTCAGCGGTGACCATTCGCGCTTTTTCGGTCATCGCCAAGGCGATGTACAGGCAGTCGTAAAACGTTTGGCGGTGTTTCAGGGCAATTTCCCATGCAAGCTTCATGAATGCCCCGTGCGGTTGTACAATCAACGGCGACCTTTTGAAGTTGTCCAGTATTTCTCCTGCGGTTGTTCCATCGAGCTCGCCCGCCCGACATTTCTTCCGGAGAATGTTTCCGAACTCGGCCTGGATCAGCTCCGGAGCCTGCAAGGCGAACCTCTTCCGAAGCAGGCGCAGTGCGTGCTCCGAGTGGATCTCCGGCACGAACCATTTCACGGCTACACTGGCATCGACCACGAAAGCGGTCTTCACCGACCGCGGTCCTCACGGACGAGGCGGGAGCTGTCGCTGAATTTCCCGCCGGCCAGGCGCCGTTGCCAACCTTCCGCCGCGGCAAGCATTTCCTCGGGCGTCATTCTTGCGGATTCGATCAGAATGGCTTTCACCTCGCCCTGCAACGATCGGTGGTGCCGCTTCGCCTGGCGTTTCAGCCGTTCCACCAAAACATCGTCCAAGTCACGCACCAAGATCTGGGGCATCGGAGCCTCCTGGCCCACAAGATAGCATTATGATAGCACAAGGTCACAGCGTTTTCGCAAACATGGTTCGGAGAGGTCGCTGCTCCTCAGGGGAGCTCCCCTGCCTCCGATTGCCGCAATTTGTGAGAGATGCTACGCTCATTCGACAGCCGGAAAGGAAGGGAGAACCATGAAAACGACCGCGATAAAAATCACCCCCGAGGATTACATCCTCTCCGTCCTCACTCCGGAGGAACGCCTTGACGCGGCCTTCCGCGTGGCCGAGGCGGCCTTTAAAGGAACCAATTTGACGATGAAGGACGTCGAGAACGCCGTCAAGGCGATCCGGAGAAAAGCCTACGCGACAAAGAAATAAACTCGTCATCGACACGGGCGTGCTGGTTTCCGCCTTCGCTTTCGGGGGGACACCGAGGGAAGCTGTTCGGAAGGCCGTCGCCGAAGACCTGATCTTCGTTTCTCCCGACCTTCTAAAGGAATACCGGGAAGTCCCCGTCGTCCTCGCGAAAAGAGGGAAGATCGACAACCGCCAGTTCATGGCTCTCATCGCAGGCATCGCGGCGGTCGTGGCGAACGCCGGCCTGGTTCATCCGAAAAAACGCCTGGAGATTTGCCGTGACCCGAAAGACGACATGCTCCTGGAGTGCTGCCTCACGGCCAAGGCGGACCTTCTCGTCACGGGGGATCAAGACCTTCTATCCATAAGCGGATTGCCTTTTGCCGTCGGAATCGTCACGCCTGCGAACTATCTCGCCACAAAGAACAGGAAACGTTAAATCTCCACCAAGGCCGTACCCCTTTCCCGGCATTCTTCACGGGAACATATTATCGTTTATGCTTCCATTGCTACCTCACGACAAGAATGATAGTTGTGGGCGGCAACATCGCCGCCCACAGACCTATTACTGATCGTTAAACCAACATTTAACCCCGTGAAATGCTACTTGGAGTGGGGGCTACTCGTTGCTTTCCAACCGATCAACCGCAATCTTAGAGCCGTGTTTTACCTTCCTGTGTCGATAGAAGATCCTCCGGCCTCATCATACGGATATTGGGACCTTCGGATTCACAATGAACCCTTCCCGCCATGTCCCATCGAGCAAGAAAGGTGGCCTCCCTGCTATAGCAATGCCGGCATAATTACCAGCCTCAATAGCGATTCCGGCCAGTCCGGCCACGATGGCCTGAAGTTCATCGTGCCCCGGCTCCCGGCCCAGGTCGAGTGAGAACATCCCCGCGAGCGCCGTCGCCCGCTCTTGGATATCCTCGTGGCTGGCTTTGCTCTTGGCCGGCAGGATCGGAAGGTCCAGGGACCGCCAAGCCGAGAGTGGGAAGGACTCAACGAGGAAGCGCCCTTCACGGTCCCCATTGTGAACGCCCGGCCAACGACGCCATCCACGACTCGCCAGAGCATCGTAGACGGCCACAGAGAACACGACAAAGGGAGCGTAATTCGCCGGCTTGACGATTCCAGGCAGGCCGGTCTTCGCTGGCGTGTTCAACTCCCGCTCGCATAAACGGGCGTGAAGATGGCCATTCGAAGCATCCTTCCATCCTTGTGGGCCATCCATCAGGAGATACCTGGCTCCATGCTTGGCGCATAGGTTATCGAGTAAGTCTCCGAGTAAACCCGGGGCAGGCACCGTGTGTTTCGTAGGAGTCTCGAACTGACAGGCGATCCCATTCGACAACCGGGACATGACGACGATCCCGATGTTCCGATAGTCACTGTGCGCAAGGTCCACGGAGACAATCGTCATGAGTTACCTCGAGAAGGTGATGAGGCGGGGTGATGGCCTGGGTGGCAAGCCCACGCCTCTCCCAAAAATCTGCGGTTTAAAGGACGTTGTTCGATGTAACCGTCCAATATGTGAACCACGTCAGCGCTCTCGGCCAACTTCCTCGACAGAAATGACCTCGAAGACGCAACCTCTACGCGGATACCGCGAGCTTGAAGCATTTTCACTGTAGGTTCGAGGTCTTTGTCGCCGGAAACGATGATTACCGTGTCCGGCAAAATGTTATCGGCGATCTTCCACGCCTCCATCGCAAGCAGGAGGTCCGCATCACAATCCGCCCGACCATCCCGGATCTTCCCTGGCCTTATGACAACATCAAGGCCGTTCCTCCGGATTGATTCGAATAACAATTCTCTCTTACGGTCGTATGGAGATACGCCGTCGGCCACAAGGCCAGCGACCCTTTGACGGGCATTGCCGCCTTGCGCTACCAGCATGTTCACTAACCCGACAACCGATAAAAACTTCATCTTTTCATTCGCCATGCTGAGCAGGTTCGAGAGGTCCACGAGAACAGCGACTCGTTCCTGCCGAATCTTCAATTCGTGAGCGAGCGGGAGGCGGGCAACGCCCGCCCCCCCGGTCGAACTACGCATACGCCGTGAAACCGTGCTCGACGACGACAGTTAGAATTGCAATCGCGATACGGAGTAGCAACTTCCACCACTTTTTCATAGACCCTCCTTATGGGTGTTTAAGTTGTTAATAAGCCGTGGGAAATTCGATCCGCTCGAATCCCATGCCATACAATAGGAAAGAGGAAAACACATAGGGAGGAGGAAATCACAATGGGATATAGCCAACACATATTCCGGCAGGATGCACCGGATCAAAATCTCTACGCCTGGTGTCGGCTCCTCCCATCGCCGCTCTCTCTTAATATGGGGGAAAAATCGTTTTCACGCAAGATGCAAGATGTTTTGCAGACATTGTTTTGCAGGCATTTCATCCTGAGGGGCACTCCGCCCCCCCCTGCGTCGTGCGCTCCGGTGCGGAGGGCGCCAAGCTTTGCATCCCACCGGCAACCCGTGGGGGTGACGCCCCGATACGAGCTTCGCGCTGCCGGGGTACCCCCCCGCGGGGGGCCGGCGTATCAGGTGAGGGCCTTGACGGCCTGCTCGATGCGGTCGATCCCCTTCTCGATGTTCTTCATGGAGGTGGCGTAGGAGAGCCGCTGGCACGCGTCGTCGCCGAAGGCGACCCCCGGGACCGCCGCCACCTTGTAGTCGTCCAGGAGGTACGCCGACATGGCGGAAGAACCGTCGATCACCTTCCCCGACGGCGTTTTCTTCCCGTAGCAGCCGGAGAGATTCGGGAAGACGTAGAACGCCCCCTGCGGCAGCAGGCACGACACGCCCGGCATCCCGTTCAGGCGGTCGACGATGTACCGGCGGCGCCGGTCGAACTCGGCGAGCCACGCCTTCTGGAAGTCCTGCGATCCGTTCAGGGCCTCGACGGACGCCTTGTCGCAGAACGAGACGGGGTTGCTCGTGCTCTGGCTCTGGATGTTGTTCATCGCCGCCACGAGATCCTTGTCCGCCGCCACGTAACCGATCCGCCACCCCGTCATCGAGTGCGACTTGGAAAGACCGTTCACGAGGATCGTCCGCTTCCGGATCTCCTCCCCGAGGGAGGCGATGGAGACGAACTGGAATCCGTCGTAGACGAGCTTCTCGTAGATCTCGTCCGACAGGACGGTGATGTCCTTCTTCACGATCACCTGCGCCAACGCCTCGAGCTCCGCCTTCGAGTACGCCGCCCCCGTCGGGTTGGAGGGGCTGTTCAGGACGAAGAGCTTCGTCTTCTTCGTGATCGCCTTTTCCAGCTGCGCCGGGGTGATCTTGAATCCCGTGGCCTGCTTCGCCTCGACGATCACCGGGGTGGCATCCGCCAGGAGCGTGATGTCCGGGTAGGAAACCCAGTAGGGAGCGGGGATGATCACCTCGTCCCCCGCCTCGAGGAACGCCTGGGCGACGTTGTAGATGGAGTGCTTCGCCCCGAGGGAGACGATGATGTTCTCCCGCTTGTATTCGAGCCCGTTGTCCCGCTTGAACTTGGCGATGATGGCGTCCTTCAGCTCCGGCGAGCCGGGAACGGGGGTGTACTTCGTGTACCCGTCGTCCAGCGCCTTCTTGGCGACGGCCTTGATATGGTCCGGCGTGTCGAAATCCGGTTCCCCGGCGCCGAAGCCGACCACGTCGATCCCCTGCGCCTTCATCTGCTTCGCCTTGCCGGTGATCGCCAGCGTCGGCGACGGCTGGATCTTCCCCACTCTCTTCGCCAGCTTCATTTCCGTTTCGCTCCTTTCAGCTTCCTCAACAGGGTGTCCCGCACCAAGGGCGGCACGAGGTCGTCGATCTTCCCGCCGAACATCGCGATCTCCTTGACGATTTTCGAGCTGATCGCGGAGTGGCGCTCCCCGGTCATCATGATCACCGTGTCGACCGCCTGATCCAGCTTCCGGTTCATCTGTGCCATCTGGTACTCGTACTCGAAGTCCGAGATCGCTCGCAGCCCCCGCACAAGGACGTGCGCCTCCTGCACGCGGGCGAAATCGACCAGCAGGCCGCGGAACGAGGTGACCTCGACGTTCCCCATCTTGGAGGTCAAGCCCTTCAGCATTCGCACGCGCTCCGCAGGGGTGAAGAAGGCGTTTTTCCGAAGGTTCAGCGCCACCGCGACGATCACCCGCGAGAAGACCCGGGAGGACCGCTCGATGATGTCCAGGTGCCCGTTCGTGGGAGGATCGAACGACCCGGGGTATACGGCGACGGTTCTCATCGTTTCTCCTGTTCCTTCCGGCCCCGCGGCGCCTGCCCGAGGGGACCGGGAATGCCGTACAAGGTGATCCGCGTATCGCCGTACCTTCGGTCGGCGCGCTCCGTCCACTCCGCGGGGAGCGGTTCTTCCGGATCCCGGGCGCTCCGCTCCGCCACGATCACCGCGCCTGGGGAGAGAATGCCGGCGCGCGAAAGCTCCCCCGCCGCCCGGCCGACCAGCCCCTTTCCGTACGGGGGATCGAGGAACACGAGCGTGAACGCTTTCCCCATCGCCTTGAGACGCCGGACCGCCTCCCGGTAGTCGAGGGGAAGACAGACCGCGCCTTCCGCCGCCAGCGCCGCCAGGTTCCCCTTCAGCGCCCTGAACGCCGCCGGCGAAGATTCCACGAGGACGGCCTCGGCCGCGCCGCGGGAGAGCGACTCGATCGCCAACGCTCCCGTCCCGGCGAAGAGGTCGAGCACGACGCTCCCCTCCACGTCGTCTCCGAGGATCGCGAACACGGCCTCGCGAACCCGGTCGGTGGTGGGCCGGACGGACAGACCCCGCGGGGCGCGAATCGTCCGCCCCCCCCACTTTCCAGCGACGACCCGCACCGCTCGTGCCGCGTTTCGGGAACGCTACGCCGGGGCGGAGAGCGCCCCGGCGACGATCTTGGCCGTGCCGGCGGCCCGGAACGCCTGGAAGAGCAGCTTCGCCTCTTCGTACGCCGCCTTCTCGATCCTCGAAGCGTACGAAGCCGGGACGGCGTCGATCTCGGCCTTGAACGGCTTGGTGGCGAACTTGATGTCCTTGCCGGCTCCCTTGGCCCAGTCGCGCATCCTCCCCATCAATTCCGGGGGAAGTCCCGCGTGGGCGATGTTCTGCCACTGGGTGCCGACGTTCCCCTTGCGGATCCCGAACGAAGCGAACTTCCCGATCAGGTGGAGCGGCGTCCCGGTGATGCCGTGCTGGGCGATGGACGCTCCGAAACGGTCGTGGAGGACCCGGTAGATCTGCCCGGTGCGTTCGAGGTCGATGGAGATCTTCTCTCCTTCCAGGTAGTTCCCGTGCTTGGAGCCGTTGTTGATCGCCAGCAGGTCCGGTTGGACTCCCGCCGCCGCCAGCCGCTCCATGAGTTCCACCGCTTCCTCCACCGTGGACAGGTGCGCCTCGGTCCCCGCCGATTTGATTTCGCCCACCTCCACCTCGAGCCCGAGCTTGCGCTCCTCGATGGGGCCCGCAAGGTCCGCGGTGATGCGGGCGTTGTCGGGGATCTCGTTGAACGACGCGTCGATGGCGAAGCTCGTGTACCCGGCGGCAAGTTCCGCGGCGATCAGCGCGCGGGCTCCCTCGATCTCGGCCTCCGTCGTATTCTTCACGGTGATGTGGTCCCCATGGATGACGAACGGGGTGTCGAACTCCGCCTTCTTCGCCGCCGCGATGAGGGTGCGGACGAAGATCTCCGGATTCATCCCCGTGTAGCCGCCCTTGAGGTCCCCTTCCGACTTGGCCAGCTCGAACGCGACCACGGCGTCCAGTTCCTTCGCCGCCCGCATGATCCCCGGAACGACGAGGGGGATCCGGATGTTGCACGCCATCACGATCGTCTCGTGGGCCGCAAGGGCGCGGTAAACGTCGCGGCCGTTCACCGGGCACGCCGGATTCCCCGGGGGGATCTCCTTCGCGGCGTTTCCCGGGACGAATCGTCTGAGCGCCTCGTAGCCCATGGGACCCTCCTTGCGGATAAGCTTCCCCATTATTGGAATTTCGGACCCTCTCGTCAAGGCGACCGCACGGATTCCGCCCGGGAAGGGCATGGTAAACTGAGGTCGAGAACCCGGCGACCCGATGCCCATGGACACCCACCGAACGAATCCGGCCTCGCTCTCCCGGAGAGCCGTCGTCGCTTTCCGATGAAGCGGCGAGGGATCCTCCTCGCCGCGGCGGCGGTCGTCGCCTTGTCGGCGGCGATCGCGTACTCCCTGCTCTCCGGCACGATCCCGGTGGACGTGTTCCGTGTCCGGCCCGGGCGCGTCGAAGAGATCGCCGCGGCGGTCTCGGCGGGGACCGTGAAATCCTCCCTCGAGGCGGTCCTATCGACGGAAACGGGGGGACGGGTCGACGAGGTGCATGTCCGGGAGGGCTCCACGGTGCGGCGGGGCGACGTCCTCGCCCGGATGGGCGATCCCGAGCTGGCGCGCCAGGTGGAAGCGGCGGAGGCCGAGGAGGCGCAGGCGCGGGACGCACTTCTCCAGGCGGCGGCGAAGCGGGAAGAGGCGGTCCTCCGGGTCCGCGGGGAAATGGGGCGGGCGGAGAACAACCTCCGGAAGGCCCGGGAGGACCACCGGCGGGCGGAGAAATTGTTCCTGGACGGGTTCATCTCCCGCTCCGAACTGGAAGCCGCCGAGACGCTCTTCGGCAACGCGGAGGAAGAAGGCAGGATCGCCGCCGCCGGGGCGTCGACGCTGCAGGCCCTGGACCGGGAGATCGACGTCCTCCGCGGGAGAAACCGGGCGGCGCGGGCGCGGACGGCGGCATGGACGGCCCGACGGTCGAAACTGACGATCACGGCGCCCTTTTCGGGCGTGATCACGAAGAAGACCGCCGAACTCGGGGAGAGCAAGCTGCCGGGGGCGGCCCTGTTCGTCCTCGCGGACCCTTCGTCCACCTACGTGGAGGCGCAGATCGACGAGGCGGACGCCGCCAAGGTCCGCACGGGGCAGACGGTGCGGCTGGTCCCCGAGGCGTACCAGGGAGAGGTATTCTCCGGACGGGTTTCCGAGGTCCGGCCGACCGTGGAGGCCTCCAAGGAGGTCTCCCGCGCGAACACGATCGCCATCGCTCCCGCCTCCGCCCCCCGGCCGCTCCGCCTTGGAATGTCGGTCGACGTCGAGGTCCTCACGGGGGGGAAGGACAATGTCCTGCTGGTCCCATCCGCCGCAGTGATGGAGCGGGACGGGAAGAAGTTCGTCTACGTCGTCACGGGGGGACGCGTCGTCCGGCGGGACGTGTCGGCGGGGCTTTCGAACTGGGACCGCACGGAGGTCCTCGCCGGGGTGTCCGCGGGAGAGGACGTGGTCACCTCGCTGGAGATCAAGGACCTCGCACCCGGGAGCCGCGTTGGGATTCGAAGCCGCCAGTGATCCCCTCCTCCGCCTGCGGGGAGTGACGAAGCTGTACGAGGCCGGCGCGGGGCGCGTCGTCGGCCTCTCGGACGTGGACCTCGAGATCGGCGCCGGGGAGTTCGTCGCCGTGATGGGCCCCTCCGGTTCGGGGAAATCCACCCTCATGAACATCCTCGGCTGCCTCGACGTCCCGACGGCGGGGACGTACGAGATCAAGGGGACGCCCGTCGCGGGACTCTCCTCCGACGACCTCTCCACGCTGCGCAACCGCGAGATCGGCTTCGTCTTCCAGGTGTTCCACCTCCTTCCCCGGTACACGGCGCTCCGGAACGTGGAGCTTCCGCTGATCTACGCCGGCGTCCCACGAGGAGAGCGCGCCCGGCGCGCCCTGGAATCGCTGTGCGCGGTGGGGCTCGAAGACCGCAAGGGGCACCTCACCAACGAACTCTCCGGCGGGCAGAAGCAGCGCGTGGCCATCGCCCGGGCGCTGGTGAACCGGCCGTCCCTCCTGCTCGCGGACGAACCCACGGGGAACCTCGACACACGGTCCGGAGAGGAACTGATGGAGATCCTCTCCGGGCTGAACGCATCGGGCGTCACCGTCGTCCTCGTCACGCACGATCCGGCGATCGCGCGGCGGGCGCACCGGACGGTGTACATCGTCGACGGGAAACTCGTGTCCGCGGAGCGGTTCCGGGAGATCAGGGGATGACGCGGATCGACTTCGTCGAGGTGGCGATGGATTCCCTCCGGACGAACCGGCTGCGGTCCGCCCTCACGATGCTCGGGGTGATCATCGGCGTCGCGGCGGTCATCCTGCTCGTGGCGCTCGGCCAGGGGACGAAGAACTACGTGGAGGAACAGTTCGCCGGGCTGGGGAGCAACATCCTGATCGTCACCCCGGGGAAGATCGAGACGAAGGGGGGACCCCCGATCATCGGGTCCACGCGCCACAAGCTCACCCTGGACGACTCACGGATCCTGGAGAAGAAGGGATACCTGTTCGGAGGCGTCGCGCCGGTGGTCTTCGGCACGGCGGAGGTGCGGTACCGGAACCGGTCGCGCAACGTCTCCGTCCTCGGCGTCACGCCCGCCTTCCAGGATGTCCGGAACCTGCACGTGGAGATCGGCTCGTTCCTCGGCGAGGCGGACGTGGACGCCCGGCGGCGCGTCTGCGTGCTCGGGCGGACCGTGAAGCGCGAACTCTTCGGGAACGCCAACGCCCTGGGGCAGACGGTGAAGGTCGCCGGCACCCTGTTTCGCGTGATGGGGATCATGGAGCGGAAGGGGATCAGCCTGGGGATCGACATCGACGACATCGTCTTCCTGCCCGTCCGGACCGCCCAGGAGATCTTCGACCTCGACGGGCTCTTCGAAATCCTCATCTCGGTCCGGAACAGGAACGACATCGAGAGCGGGAAGGAGCTCGCCGTCTCCCTGCTCAAGCGCGCCCACAACCGCCACGAGGACTTCACCATCACGAACCAGGCCGCCATCCTCTCCTCCCTCTACACCATCCTCGACACGCTCACCTACGTTCTCGGCGGGATCGCCGCGATCTCGCTCCTGGTCGGAGGGATCGGGATCATGAACATCATGCTGGTGACGGTGAAGGAACGGACCAACGAGATCGGCATCCGCAAGGCGGTGGGGGCGCGGAACCGGGACATCCTCCTCCAGTTCCTCCTCGAATCGACCACGCTCTCGGTCGCCGGCGGAATCGGGGGGATCCTCGTCGGGATGGCCGGCGCGGGGACCCTCCATTTCCTCGTCCCGAAGCTCCCGGTGTCCGTCCCGGCATGGTCCATCCTCCTCTCCTTCACCTTCTCCGCCTTCGTCGGTGTATTCTTCGGCGTGTACCCCGCGAGGAAGGCGGCGGCTCTCAATCCCATCGAGGCGTTGAGGTACGAATGACCGGGCACCCCTCCAACCTGCGCGTCGGGCGAATCCCGTACGCCAACCTCCTCCCCATCTTCCACGGGCTCGAGGGCGGCGGCGCGCCGGACGGGGTGACGTTCGTCGACGGGCATCCCTCCGAGCTGAACCGGAAGCTGCGCGACGGCGAACTGGACCTGTCCCCCTCCTCATCCATCGAGTACGCCGTCCGGCCGGACCGGTACCTCCTGTGCCCCGGCATCTCCCTCTCGTCCCGTCGCCGCGTGATGAGCGTCCTGCTCCTGTCGAACGTACCGCTCCGGGAACTTCCCCCCGACCCGATCGCCGTCACCGGAAACTCGGACACTTCGATCACGCTCCTCGAGATCCTTCTCCGCGAATCCCTGGGACGCGGGAACCTCCTCCTGCGGACGGAGCTTCCCCCGAAGGCGGCGCTGCGCCGCTACCCGGCGCACCTCGTCATCGGGGACGAGGCGATCCGCGCCGCCGTCGACGGGGTGGCGCCGCACGTCACCGATCTCGGGGAGTGGTGGTGGAGGGAGACGGGAAAACCGTTCGTTTTCGCCCTGTGGATCGCCGCCCGGAGCGCGTGGGACGAGCGCCGGGATCCCCTCTCGCGGCTCGCCGCCGCCCTTCTTACGGCGAAACGGTCCGCGCAGGCGTCGATCCGCCGCCGGGAATACCCGTGGGGAGGCCCCGACTGGATCCCCCCCGGCTTCCGGGACGCCTACTGGCGCTCTCTCTCCTACGACCTGGAGGAGGAGGCGGAAGGGCTTTCCCTGTTCTACCGTCTGGCGGCGAAGATCGGGCGGATCCCCGCGGCGCCCCCGCTCCGTTTCCTCGAAATCGGCGGGGGAAGCGCCGTGGTAAAATGCGTTATCACACCGGGAGGAGACGCGATGATCGACAAGGGGATGAAGATCGAGGATGTGCTCCGGCGATACCCGCAGACGATTCCGGTGTTCGAGCGGTTCGGCATCGATTGCGCCCAATGCCAGCTTTCGGAGTTCGAAAACATCGAGCACGGCGCAAAGGTGCACCGGATCGACCTTGCGGAGCTGCTGAAGGGCCTGAACGAGTCGCTGGCGGTGAAAGGATAGGCGGTTCGTTCATGCGGGCCGGGAGTACTCGGCCCGGGCATCGTCGGATTCCCACACGGTGACGCGTGAGACGCGCGCCGGGGGCGGGACCGACTTCCCCATTTCCTCGTACAGGTGACGGGCGAGGTTCTCCGACGACGGATTCAACCCGTCGAACGGCGGAACTTCGTTCATGTACCGGTGATCGAACCGGGAAAGCAGCCCGTTCAGCGACGCTTTGATGATCCGGAAGTCGAGGGCGATCCCCCGTTCGTCCAGCGTCGGGGATTCCACCGTGACTTCCACCTGCCAGTTGTGACCGTGCAGCCGTTCGCAATTCCCGTCGTACTCCAGCAGGCGATGGGCCGCGGCGAAGGACGTCCGCACCGTCAGGGCATACAATTCTGCGTTCACCGCTCCTCCAGGGGCGAAAGAATCAGCCTCGATTTCGATGCGGCCCGGATTTGCCAGTTTCGGATCTCCTCCCGGATCCGGGCATCGAGCATCTCGTCCCGGACCTGTTCCCCGGTCGGCTTCTCCCCGGCTCCGGGAGCGGCCGACCTGCGCTCGAGTTCCTTGCGCACGTCGTCGTCCTTGACCTCCACGAACACGGCGACCCGGCGGTCGAAGAAATCCCGGATGAGCAGTTTCTTGTGGATCCATTCCCGGGTCTGCTCCCGTGTGATCTCCCGCCGGCAGGAAGACGCGCACGCCGTCATCCGGGAGTCCGCCTCCCGCGCGTGTCCCTCCCACACCGAGTTGTCCACCGTCCCGAGGAGGAGTTTCTTCTGCTCCTGGAGCGCCAACGTGTCGAGGATCAGGCGGTCCCGGGTTTCAACGGCGGACAGGATTTCCTCCTGGCTTCCCGGAAACGCGGCGCACCGGTAGAAACACGCCTCCCGCGCGATGTCGGAGAGGAAGAGCACTTCTCCGTTCACCGACGCGGCGGTGGATTCGTAGATCCTGTACCCGTCCGCCGCGTTCCCCGCAAAGGGATACAGGAGCGCCAGGAAGGCGAGGATGGGAACGACGCGCTTCACGTCGAGAGTTCGAAGGAGATGTCGAGGGCCGGGGCGGAGTGGGTGATCGCTCCGACGGCGACGGCGGCCACCCCCGTGCGCGCGTACTCCTCGACGTTCCCGAGGTGGATCCCCCCCGACGCCTCGAGGAAGACACCCCCGCCGAAGCGCGCGACGGCCTCCCGGACCATCGACGGCGGCATGTTGTCCAGGAGAACCGCGTCCGCCCCCGCCGCGACCGCCGCCTCGACGTCCGAAAGCGTTTCCGCCTCGACCTCGACGCGCAGGAGGTGGTGCGCACGCGCGCGCGCCGCGGCGACCGCCGGGGCGATCCCGCCCGCCGCCCGGATCCCGTTCTCCTTGATGAGAATCCCGTCCGAAAGGGAGAACCGGTGGTTCGCCCCGCCTCCCACCCGGACGGCGTACTTCTCGAGGACCCGGAGCAGGGGCGTCGTTTTCCGCGTGTCGAGCAGCCTCGTGCCGTACCCGCCGAGAAGTGAAGCGTAAAGGGACGTGGCGGTGGCCACCCCCGAGAGCCGCTGGAGGAAATTCAGGGCGACCCGCTCCGCCCGCAGGAGGGAGCCGGCCGGACCGGACGCTTCCCCGACCCGGTCGCCGCGCGCCACCCTGCTCCCGTCGGGGGAGAAAGAGACGGACACGGACGGGTCGACCTGGCGAAACACCTCTTCCGCCACGGGCCCGCCGCACAGGACCCCATCGCTCCCCGCAAGGAAGAGTCCCGACGCACCGCCCTGAAACGCCTCTCCGAAAGGGTCTCCGAAAGGGGCGTCCTCGCGGAGGGCCGCGCGGACGATATCGTCGTACAGGTGCCGGGAGATCACGCCAGGTACCGGCTCACCAGATCGAGGTTCTTCCCGAGCCGCGCGATCTTCTGCTCGAGCGCGGCCTCCCGGTCGCGCAAGGCATCGACGATGTCAGGGGGAGCGCTCGCGGTGAACCTCGCGTTCGCCAACTGCCCCGCGACGCGCGCGTATTCCGCGTTCGCCTTCTCCACCTCCTTGCGGAGACGCTTCGCCTCCTGCCCGAAGTCGATGAGCCCCGCCAGGGGGAGGCAAACCTCGATGTCGTTCACCACGGCGGTCGCGTCCTGCACGGGGATGTAGTCGGGGTCGACGTACGATACCCGCTCGGCCCGGGCGAGGCGCCGCACGATCTCCTCGTGGGCGCGCAGAAACTCCTGCTCCTCGACCAGGCCTTTCAGGCGAACCTCGACCTTCCTTCCCGGCGGGACGTTCAGCTCGCTGCGGATGTTGCGAACCGCCCGGATTACCTCCATCAGGTGCGCCATCTCATCCTCGACGTTCACGTCGGTCGCGCCGACGTCGACGCTGGGATACGGCCGGTCGTACAGGAGCCCCCTCTCCCCCGGCAGGAAGTGCCACAGCTCCTCGGTGATGAAGGGAACGAACGGGTGGCCGAGCGCAAGGAGCGTTTCGTATACCCGAAGAAGAACGGCCCGCTGTCGCTGCCGTTCCACATCGCCCGCTTCGGGAGAAAGCGCGGGCTTGATCATCTCGAGATACCAGTCGCAGAACTCGTGCCACACGAACTGGTAGAAGGCGGAGCCCGCCTCGTTGAACCGGTACTCCTCGATCCCGCGGCGGACCTCGTCGACCACGCGCTGGAGCCGGGAGAGGATCCACCGGTCCGTCACCTGCAGGTCTCCCGGAAGCTCCCGGGGCGTCGTTTCGTCGACGTGCATCCGGACGAAGCGCCCCGCCTGGAACAGCTTGTTCATGAAATTGCGATATCCCTCGACCCGGTCGTCGGACATCCGGATGTCGCGTCCCTGCGCCGCGAGGGCCACGAGGGTGAAGCGGAATGCGTCCGTGCCGAACCGGTCGATCACGTGGAGGGGATCGATGACGTTCCCCCGCGTCTTGCTCATCTTCTCGCCCCTCGCGTCCCGGACGAGGGCATGGATCACCACGTCGCGGAAGGGGGCTTTCCCCGTGCACTCGATCCCCATCATCATCATCCTTGCGACCCAGAAGAAGAGGATGTCGAAGCCGGTGACCAGCACGGAGGTGGGGTAGTACCGTTTGAAGTCCGCCGTCGATTCGGGCCACCCGAGGGTCGAGAAGGGCCAGAGAGCCGACGAGAACCAGGTGTCGAGAACATCCTCCTCCTGCCGGAGGTCGGTCCCCCCGCACGACTCGCACCGCGGCGGCGGGTCGATCCCGACCATCGTTTTTCCGCACGCCCGGCAGTGGAACGCGGGGATGCGATGCCCCCACCAGATTTGCCGGGAGATGCACCAGTCGCGGATATTCTCCATCCACTCGTAATACGTCTTCTCCCAATGCGACGGGACGATCCGGGTCTCCCCCTCCCGCACCGCGCGAATCGCGGGGGCGGCCAACGGCTTCGTCTTCACGAACCACTGCAGGCTCTCCGACGGCTCCACCACCGTCTGGCACCGGTAGCAGTGGCCGATGTTGTGGAGGTACGGCTCCTCCCGGACGAGCAATCCCACTTCCGCGAGCTTCGCGACGACCGCGTCGCGGCATGCGAACCGGTCCATCGCCGCGAAGGTTCCCGCGTCCGGCGTCATCGTCCCCGACTCGTCGATCACCCGGACGGAGGGAAGCCCGTGGCGTCTCGCCACCTCGAAGTCGTTCGCGTCGTGCGCCGGCGTGATCTTCACCGCTCCGGTCCCGAACTCGCGGTCCACCATGTCGTCGGCGACCACGGGGATCGGCCGGTTCATCAGCGGCAACCGCAAGGTCGTCCCCGCCAGCCCGGCGTACCGCTCATCCTTCGGGTTGACCGCGACGGCGGTGTCGCCCAGCATCGTCTCGGGACGGGTGGTCGCCACGACGACGCCCTGCTCCCCCGACATCCCGGGGTACCGGATGTACCAAAGCGTCCCCTTCTTCTCCACGTAGGAGACCTCGAGGTCGGAGAGCGCGGTCCGGCACCGGGGGCACCAGTTGATGATATACCGGCCGCGGTAGACGAGCCCCTTCCGGTAGAGCCGGACGAACGCCTCGCGCACCGCGCGGGAAAGCCCCTCGTCCATCGTGAACCGCTCGCGTTCCCAGTCGCACGCCGCGCCCAGGCGCTTCAGCTGCCGCAGGATCGTGCCGCCGCTCTGCTCCTTCCACTTCCAGACCCGCTCGACGAAGGCATCCCGCCCCGCATCCTCCCGGGAGATCCCCTCCTTCCGCAGCTCCCGCTCCACCACGTTCTGCGTAGCGATCCCGGCGTGATCGGTGCCCGGAAGCCAGAGCGCGTTCCGGCCGTTCATCCGCGCGTACCGCAGGAGGACGTCCTGCAGCGTGATGTTCAGCGCGTGGCCCATGTGGAGGGAGCCGGTGACGTTCGGGGGCGGGATGACGATCGTGTACGGATCCCCCGGACGGGACGGGTCCGCGTGAAAGGAACCCGCCGCGATCCAGGCCGCGTACCATCGCTCCTCCACGGCCTTCGGGTCGTACGCCTTCTCTTTTTCCGGTTCCTTCTCGTTCATCGCGACGATGCTCCATTGACGGAAATGCGGTTCGAGGGCGGCCGGACGCGTGCGCCCGGCCGTTCGTTCGGCTCCCGCCGGGGTGGGAGGTTACCGGTTCAGGGGGAGGACTTTCCTGCCAGGTTGCGGATCCGTGCGATCTCTTCGCGGATGAGCGCTTCCGTGGTGGCGGGGATCACCTCCCACGCGACGGCCTCGACCGACTCGCGAAGCCTTGCGGAGAACTCCGCGGAGAGACGGTCCGTCAGCTCCCACATCACCTTCTCCACCGCTTCGGAGGCGACGGTGCGGAAGATCTCATCGGCGCGGTCGGCGAACAACCTCCGCAGTTCGGCGTCGACGGGACGGGACAGGTCGGCGGCCGCGGCGGCGGGGTCGGCCGGGCCCTCGGCGATCGGTGCCTCCGCGGCAGGCGAAGGTTCGGGGGAGGACGGAAGGATCCGAAGCGAAGCGGGCGTTTCCGCCCGACCGGCATCGGGAAGCGGCGAAGGAGCTTCCACGTCCACGATGGCCTCGATCTCCTCGATCTCCTCGATTTCTTCGACTTCCTCCACCACCCGGGAAAGGTCGGTCACCGGCGGCGGCGCGTCGCCCGTAACGCTCCCCTCGATGTGCTCGACGACCGGAGCCCCCATCTCTTCCGATGCGGGCGTTTCCTGGACAGCATCGATCGACGTGCCTTCGATCTCGTCGAGCGAAACGTCGAACTCGTTGAAGGCGGTGGGGACCTTCGACCCTCCGGGGAGGATCGCGCCGGGGAGCAGCTCTTCCCGGGCAACCGGCGCGGGCGCCGCGGATTTCCCCGCCTCGGCCTCGACTTCGTCGAGAACGTCGCTGAAATCCCAGGGTTCGTCCTCCGCCGACGCCTCCTGCGGTCGCGGGGGCTCCGCGACCGCCGCGCTCTCGCGCAGGAGAAGCTCCACTTTCTCCGTCAGTTCCCGGGAATCGAAGGGTTTGAAAAGGACGCCTTTCGCGCCGCTGGCACGGAACCGTTCCTCGTCGAGCGGAACGAGGGTCCCGGAGAGGATCAGAACGGGGATCTTTTCCGTATCCTCCATGGCGCCGAGTTCCGCGGCGACGTCGTAGCCGTTCTTCCCGGGCAGCGTGAGGTCGGCGACCACCATGTCGGGGGAGATCTCGCCCGCGAGGCGGACCGCTTCCTCCCCGCTGTCCACCGCGGTGATCGCGATGTCCGAACGGGACAGGGCGAGCTCGAACACCTTCCGGATGGTCAGGCTGTCTTCCGCAAGAATCAGCTTTCTCGGCATGGTCACCCCCCGGTTGCCCTTTATTTTAGGGCGATTCCGGCAGCTTTTCAACCAGCAGGAAGTCGACCTCGCCGCGGTCCGTGTCGGCCCGGCGCACCCGCACACGCACACGGTCGCCCAGCGCGATCCGGCGTTTCCTGTACTGCCCGACCCACTCCATGCGGTCCGGGGAGAACCGGTATTCATCGTCCCGCAGGGTGGAGACGTGGACCATGCCGTCGACCATCCAGTCCGGGAGTTCCACGAAGAATCCCGAGGAGACGAGGGAGGAGACGGTCCCCTCGAAGGTGCGGCCCACCTGGCCCGACATGAACAGCGCCTTGGCCCGCTGCTCGACCGCCCTCTCGGCCTCCATGGCCAACCTCTCCCTTCCCGAGAGGTGGCTCCCGATCTCCGGTCCCTTTTCCTGGAGGATTCGAAGGGGATCGGCCGATCCCCGGTCCCCGAGCGCCGCTTTGAGCACGCGGTGGACGACGAGGTCCGGATAACGGCGGATGGGGGAGGTGAAGTGGGTGTACAGCGAGAGGGCGAGACCAAAATGTCCTTTCGTTTCCGGACCATAGCGCGCAAGCATCAAGCTGCGCAAGAGCATCCTGTGGACCGCCCGCTCGTACTTCCCCCCCCGTGCGAGATCCGCCCAGGCCTGCAGGCGGGATGCCGTGTCGCGCCGGCCGACGGGACCGGAACGACGCAGAAGCCTGCCGGCAGCCGACTCGAACTCCTCGATCTTCTCCCGGGCGGGCTCCTCGTGGATCCGGAAGAGGAACGCTTCGTTGCGGCGGGACAAATATTCGGCCACCGCCGTGTTCGCCAGGAGCATGAATTCCTCGATCAGCCGGTGGGATTCGAACCGTTCCGACGGCGTCACGGAGACGGGCATCCCGTCCACGACCGCGATTTCCGCCTCGGGCAGGTCGAGGTCGAGGGCGCCGCGTTCCGTGCGCGCAAGGGAGAGCCACCCCGCGGCCGTCGCCATGTCGCGCAGCATCCGCCCGATCTCCGGAGTGATCTTTCCGTCGGCGTGCGGTCCTTCCTCCCTGCCGGTACCGCCGGCCGCGAGAAAGGAGTGGACCTCGTCGTAGGTCAGGCGCGCCCTGCTTCGGATGACCGAGGAGTGGAAGGATGGGGCTCCCGGGATTCCTCCCGGCCGTATCGGGACCTCCACCGTCAACGTCAGACGGTTCACCCCGGGCTTCAGGCTGCACACCCCCTCGGAGAGTTCCGGCGGCAGCATGGGGATGCAGCGATCGGGGAAGTAAACGCTCGTGCCGCGGAGGTATGCCTCCCGGTCGAGAGCCGATCCCTGCTCGACGTAATGGGCGACGTCGGCGATCGCGACGTACAGGCGGAACCGGTCCCCCTCGCGGACCAGACAGACCGCGTCGTCGAAGTCACGGGCATTCTCCCCGTCGATCGTGACGAACGGCAATTCCCGCTGGTCGACGCGCGGCAACGTCTCGTCGCCGTGGCACACCCCGCCGCCCCGGACGGACAAGTGGACCGCCGGCGACACGCGGGCCGCCTCCCCTGCGACCGTTTCCGGGAAGACGACGGGGAGATCCAGCGAGGACGTCACGGCCAGGAAGAGGGTTTCCATCGTGTGCGATTTCCCGAGGCGCCGCACGAGGCGCGCCCGGCCTTCCGAGCCTCCGGAGGGATATTTCGAGATTTCGGCGAGAACAAGGTCTCCCGGTTCCGCGACGAACCGGTCCGGCAACTCCGCCTCGAGCAGCAGGTCGGACTCCCGGTCGCGGAAACGGACGAAGGAACGGGCACCCACCGGAGCGTACCGGCCGACAAAGGCGCGGATCCCGCGCTCGAGGATCCGCTCGACCCGGCCGTACGGCGGCGCTCCGCCGCGCCTCCGGTCGATCCGCACCGCCACACGATCCTTGGGCCACGCGCCGGACAAGGCGTTCCCCGGAATGCGCACCGCCGGCTCCTCGGGATTCTCGGGGATGACGAGCGGACGTCCCTCCCGGGTGAATCGGAGCCGGCCTTCCACGATTCGGCCGCCTCCCCCGCGGGCGGACGCCGGTGCGCCGTACGGCGTCTCCTGGGCGGCAAACCTCCCTTTCCCCCGCCGGGGGGGCTTCCTCTCCCGTTTCCCTTTTACCCCGTCCGGGTTCAACGCCTTCAGCGCGGCCTTGAAGGCTCGGCGTTCGCCCTTCTCCACGCCCGCCTCGCGATACCAATCCTTCACGGATCCACGCCGCTCCCGCAACGCCTCCGGGCGCTGCCGCAGCCACCGCTCCCAATACTCCTGGTCGCGCATGCGCGCATTTCCCTCCATGTGGAAATCATCTCCCATCCCGCCGACAGCGGGGGGATAATTTTTTGGGGATTGCCGCGGCGACCGGTTTTGCGATAATCTTTTTCTTCCGCGCAGAACGTGCCGAAGTGGCGGAACTGGCAGACGCGCCAGATTCAGGGTCTGGTGTGGGCAACCACGTGGGGGTTCAAATCCCCCCTTCGGCACCAGATGAAACCAGAGGGAGCCCGGCATCACACCGGTGCTCCCTTTTTCGTTTCATCTGGTGCCCGTGGGGGATTTGAACGGGCTTGGGGCGCCGACCGATCAGGGAGGAAAAGGGCGACGCACGGGAGCGCGTCAGGCCCGAACCCCGCCGCAGAGGCCGGAGCCATGGAGGGGCCGCCCCACTCCCGGATGAATTGCGCTCCCTGGGGTACCCCGCAACGAACAGCCCGAGGGGCAAGGCTCAGGCGGGCAAATCCCCCCTTCAATCCCAGTAAAATAGCTGCGTTGCGGGCATTGGTTTCGCGCGTTTGAAATCACAGATTGTGATTTCAAACTTTCCGCTTCCCTGGACGATTGTCCGCTACCCGGCAGAATTTTCTTTGGCCCACGGATAGGGAGATATCTTTGCCGCCTCGTAATTCTTATCCGAGGACGGCCAAAGCAGGAGGATCGCTGCGATGCGCCGTGCCGTTTACCCTCTGTTCGATCTGGGAGAGCCTCCTAGATCAAGCTGACGATTGTGCCCTCCCGCCGGAACAACTTCGGGTAATTCTTCGTTCGGCCGTGGACCTGGAAGTCCGTGACCTCGCTCCCGTCTTTCTTCCTGTACAGCCCGCGCCTGTTTACCTCGGCCGCGATCTCCCTGGTGCTCATCGAACGGCCGGATTCTTCCAGCACAACCTTGATCGCCTCGTGCAATTTCATCGAGGACTGCCGAGGTTCGACGAGTTCAGTGAACAGGTCTTCAAGCTTGTCCTTAAACTTCTGCAGTTGCTCGGAGCTGGTACCGAATTTGAACGCATGATCCGGGTCAGAGCAAGAAATCGTCAGGCTGTGCTCGCCGGCCCTGAAGACGGACAAGGGGATGTACATCGTCTTCCCCGTTCCGTCCTTCGAAACCTCGATCTTGCTCGTCTTCATGGTCGTGCTCCTGTTTCGTCTTATACCGGCATCTCGTCCCATGTGCGGCCTTCAAGGAGGCGGCCAGCCTACGCCGCCCCCTTCTTCCACAGCGCCTCGACCACTGCTTCCGGGTTATCCGCTGCAACCTGGAGCAACGCGCGTGCGGGACCTTCCGGAGAGCGCCTGCCCTGCTCCCAGTTGCGAAGTGTAGCCACGCTCACGCCGATCATCCGTGCGAACTCGTCCTGGGATTTACCCACTCGTTTCCGGATAGCCTTTATATCCATCGGACCAAAGACAAATTTCCGGCTCGGTGGCATTTCCCCACGATGGATCTTTCCCGCCTCCTTGATGCTCTCCACAAGATCGTCGAACAACTTCTTCCTCATTTGAACTCCTCCCGCACGAGACGGCGAAGCGCCTTTACCTGATCCACCGTGATGTCGTCCCGCTCGTTCTTCGGGTACGCAAGCAGCATGTAAAAAATATCTCCCGGGACGTGTCTGTAATAGATGATACGTGCCCCACCTCGCTTCCCTCTCCCTGGCGCCCCCCAACGCAACTTCCGGATGCCCCCGGATCCGGGGATCACCGTCCCAATATCGGGCTTACGGAGCAAAGCCACCTGCAACAACCGGTACTCTTCCTCCCGAAAAAGTTCCCGTGCCTTCCGAGTGAATACCGATGTCTCAACGAAGACTGCCATGTTATTATGCGCCATTGGCGTAGTAATTCAACCCCCATCGATCTCATTCGTCGGCTGAATTTCTACGCAAAGATCAGGCCAGCCCTCATCTCACCGCCTCTCCCTCGTCTCCCGCACCGCCGCCTGGCGGGCGGCCAGGGAGAACGACGACGTTGCCTCGAGAAGCCGTGCCCTCTCCTCCATACGGCTCTCCCATGCGGAGGGATCCTCCCCCATCCCCTCCTCACCTGGGTCCCCGCCCCGGGCCGCCATGAGGGCACGGACCTTCCCCGCCGCGCCGGCGGGTCCCGCAAGGACGCACTCCGGACAGATCTCCCCCACCAGCGTGCCTCCGGAAAACAGCCTCATCCCCCTTCGCTTCACGGGGTACCGTTCGCCGCAGCATGCGCACTCGCGAGACGGCGGGTGCGGGTCTCCGGGAACCGGCAGATGGAGGACGATGCGGAGCAATGTCGACCGTGGATGCCGCGCGGAAAAACCTTTACGCCTGCGGCTTCAGCGGCAACCGGACCGTGGCCGCACAGCCGCCCCCGGGGTGATTCGACAGATGGAGCGTCCCTCCCGCCTGCGCGACGAGGTGCCGCGCCACAGGGAGTCCCATCCCCGCGTTGACCGGTTCGGTGCGGGTGGTGAATCCTTCCTCGAAGACCTTTTCCTCGAGCCCCGCGGGGATTCCGGGCCCCTGGTCGGTCACGGTGAATTCCCACCCTTCGCCGTCGCGGGACACCCGGATCGCCAGATCCCCCCCCTTCCCCGCCATCGCCTCGGAGCCGTTGAACAGGAGCGCAAGGAGCACGAGTCCGAAATCCCGCCGGTCGGCGTGCAGGATCCCCGGAGAAACGTCCTGCTGCGCCGATATGACGACGTCGTTGCGGCCGAGGTCGTACCGTGCGAACAGCAGGATCTCGGGGATCACATCCCCGGGGACGAACGACTCGGGTACGGGAGGGTGCGGGCGTACGTATCTCGCGTAGTTCTGCAGGATCGCCCCGGTCTTCTCCCCGGCGGAGAGGATCTTCCCTGCGCCGTCGCGCACCTTCCCCTCGTTCCCCGCGGTGAGCTGTATGAGCTCGGAGAACCCGAGGATCACGCTCAGGTGGTTGTGCACCTCGTGGGCGACGCCCATCACCATCCGCCCGAACAGGGCCAACCGGTATCGTTCCACGTTCGTCCGCTCCATCCGCATCCTCCCCGGGGAGCATCTTCCTGTCAGATCTGCACCCCGAGCACGCCGCCGGGTCCCCGGCGCTTCGAATCGTACATGAGGCGGTCGGCGGTGTCGAGAATCTGGCCCCGCCCGGGGGCGTCGGGAGCGCAGGCGGCGTACCCGACGCTCGCGGTAAAGGAGATGACGCTCTCCCCTCCGGCGTCCAGCCGGACGTTCGAGATCCCGTCGGCGATGCGCTCCGCGATGACGGCGGCGGAGGACAGATCGGTTTCCGGGAGGATCACCGCGAACTCGTCCCCTCCGTACCGGGCCGCGATATCGGTCTTCCGCAGGTGCGCCCCCAGGGCGCCCGCGACCAGCACGAGGACGCGGTCCCCCGTCGTGTGGCCGTACTGGTCGTTGATCTCCTTGAAGCGGTCCAGGTCGAGCATGATGACCGCCATCGGACGTCCGTACCGGTTCGCCCGCTCCAGCTCGATGACGAGCTTCTCGTGGAACGCCCCATGGTTGTACAGCAGCGTCAGCGAGTCTTTCTCGGCCAACGATTTCACGAACCCGAACAGCTCGGCGTTCTCGATGGCGATGCCGAGATAGGATGCCAGCACCCGCATCGTCGGGAGCAGCTCCGGCTCGAACGCGTTCGGCTCGGGGTGATTGAGCATCAGCACCCCGATGGTCTTCCCCTTCGACTGGAGGGGGACGCAGAGGAACGAACGGACGTCCGTGCGGCGACCGCCGTAGTGCAGGAAATCCGGGGAGGATTTGACGTCGGGGATCCATGCCGGTTTCCCCGTCGAGAAGACCTTCCCGGCGACACCTTCCCCGGGAGCGAGGGTGAACGCGGGCGATGTCCCCCGATCGCTCCCGGAGACGGATTTCGCCACCAGCCGTTTCGTCTCCCGGGAGTAGAGCATGATGCAGAAATCGTTCAGCCCGAGTTTCCCCATCACCCGTTCCGGGATGATCCGGTACAGTTCCTCCGGATCGAGGGTCCCCGTGATGACGGTGGAAACCTCGGCCATCGTCTGGAGGTACTGGACGTTCGACTCGAGGTTTCCCCGCGTCTCCTCGAGGGCGCGCCGAAGGCGTTCGACCTGCGCGAGGCGTTCCTCGCGGTCCCGGACCGCGTCGCGGAGCGTGGCGACGGATCGTTCCTGGCGGGCGGAGATCGCTTCGGTCAGCGGGGCCAGGGGGCCTTTCGCCGCGGGGAGGGGTCCGTCCGTATCTTCCGCGATCGCCTCCCGCAGCCGTTCGATGGGGTGGAACACGGTATGCTCGAGAAGGACGGAACTGATCAGCGCCAGGACGAACTCCCCGACGGCGACTCCGACCAGGAAAACGCCGCGGGCCGTCGAAGCGCCGCCGAGAAGGAGGGACGCGGCGATCGTCGACGCCAGAAGAACGCACCAGGCGAGCGCGAAACCGATCCGCCACCCGGAACGATCCCGGAAGACGCCCCCGTCCCTTTCGTCACCCCCCGGCATCAAGCGAAATTACCATGAAATCCGCTTACCGGAAATGGAGGATTGCAGATAATATGTCCCGACCATTCATCGGCGCGTAGCGGGGCGTCAGAAGACCGCCCCGATGGTGAAGTGCCACTCCGCCGACGACTCCCCGTCGCGGCGGTCGAGCTTCCACGCGTAGTCGAGGCCGATGGGCCCCACCGGCGTGATGTAGCGCAGCCCCAGGCCGGCGGTTTCCCGGAGGTCGAAACCGTTCACCGGGTCCCGCTCGAACCAGACGCTGCCCGCGTCGACGAAGATCGCCCCGATGAATCCGTACCGGGCCGGAACGCGCAGTTCCGTGTTCAGGTTCGCCATCATGTTGCCGCCCGTCGGCGCACCGTCCAATCCTCTGGCGCCCAGGGCATCCTCCTTGAATCCGCGAACGGTGGTCCGGCCCCCGAGGAAGAATCTTTTCTGGATCGGAACCTCCGACGTTCGCCCGAAGGAACGCGCCATGCCCGCCCTGCCGGAGGCGACGATCGTGCCTCGCCGGAATACGGTGAAATAGAAGCTGGTCTGGCCGGAAATCTTGTAGTAGTCGACCTCGGAGCCCAGCGGCAGCGTCGCCACCTCGGCCGACCCGGACAGAAGGGTCCCCTTCTTCGGGTTGAACGGGTCGTCCCGGAGATCGAGCACCACGAGCCCCCGGACGGCCGCGATGTTCAACCCTCCCTGGTCCTGGGAAGAGAGCACCGCGCCCGGGGCGACGTCGAACACATCGTCCCGCGACAGCTCGTACTGCAGCGAGAGGGTCGACCGGTCGAGCAGTTTCCGGTTGATGCTCGCCACCAGGCTCGCTTTCCGGAGGCTGAAGCTCACCCGTTCGGCCTTCTGGTACGATCCCGTGAGACCCCCTTCCCACTTCCAACGGTTCCCGAAGATCCACGGTTCCCGGAGATCGCCGAGGAACTTCTGCTCCTTCTGGCTCACGATGGCCTGCCCGGACAGGCTCCGCCCAAGACCGTCGAGATTCTTCTCTTTCGCCCCGAGGAGCCCCCGGAAGCCGGTATCGGTACCGTACCCTCCGCCGAACTCCACCTCGAAGAAGTTGGCCTCCTCGACCTCGAACACCAGGTCCAGGATACCTTCCTCGGGGCGTTTGACGCGCTGGACCCGCACGCTTTTGTAAAGGCCCGTGGCGTAAACGGCCTGCTGGAAGCGCAGGATGTCCTTCTCCCCGGCGGTCCCTCCCCGCGGAATCGTGCTCTCGCGCAGCACCGCCGTGCCGCGGGTGAGCAACGTTCCCCGGACCACGACGTTCCCCAGGCGGTAACGGGGCCCTTCGAGGATTTCGAAGCGGAGAGAGGAATCCGTACCCCCCCCATCGAAGGCCGCCTCCGACTTCACGATCGCATCCAGGTAGCCGGCGTTCCTGTAGTGGGCGGCCACTGCCTCCTGGTCGGCCTCCACTCCCACATAGTCGAGGTACGCCCCCTCCCTGTTCCTCAAGAGCGCGAGGAGCTCGGGGCGGAGGAAGTGGTCGTTCCCCTGGAAGGCGATCTCCCGGAGCCGGTAACGCGGCCCTTCCTCGATGCGGATCGTCTTCACGATCCCCCCGCGGTCGTCCCAGACGTTGTCCACCCCGAGAATCTTCATCCGGGCGAACCCGGACTTCTGGTACAGCCCGACGATCGCGTTCAGGTCGTCGTTCCACTCCTCCTCGCGATACTTGCCCGATCCGGTGACCCAGCGGAAGATCCCGCGCTCGCGGGTCGTCATCTGTCCGCGCAACGCCTTTTCGCTCAATCCCCGGTTCCCGGAAAAGCGCACCTCTTCGACATGGCTCCTCGGCCCCTCCGCGACCGACACGATGAGCGGGGTCCGGCCGGCGGACGGCTCCCCCGTCGCAACGGAAACTTCGGCACGCAGGTAGTCGCTTCCGTGGTAGTGGGCGATCAGCCGCTCCCGCAGGTCGTACACCAGCGCCCCCTCGGAGATCTCCTCGTCTCCCCTCAGGCCGGCGACATCCGCAAGGCGGGCCGGCGAAAACGCGGAGACCCCCTCCCAACGGACGTCGTATAACGTGCCCTCCTCGACCCGGAGGACCGGGCACAGGGATTCCGAAGGCGGCTCGCACCGCTCGATCGCATCGCTCACGCGCACCGTGAGGAACCCCGCCCGCTTGTATTCGCTTCGCACGCGGGAAAGCCCCTTTTCCCACTGTCGGAAGTCGTACGGTTTCCCCGCTTCCGCACCCGCGAACCGCTCCATCTCCCCGGTGGTGAACCGCGCCGCTCCCGGGAACTGAAGTTTCTCCACGGTCCCCGGCTCCCCCTCGCGGACCGTGACGAGAACTTTTCCTCCTCCGTTTTCCACGCTGCAGGTGACCGCCACGGATACGGTCCCGCGAACGAATCCCTTCCTCGCCAGGAAGGACCGTACGGCCTCCTCCGCTTCGGAGAGGTCCTTCTCCGCCAGTGCGGCGCCGCGCTTGAGATGGGACGCGGAGATGATCTGCGCGGGCGTCAGCCGCTTCGACCCGGTGACCTCGATCTCCGCGACCACGGGGAGAGGACGGATGAAGAAGAGAACCTCCGATGTTCCCCCCTCCTCGCGCACGTACACGGAGACCTCCCGGATGACCGCCCTGGAATACAGTCCGCGGATCGAGGCGCGGATCGCCTCCGGCGAAAGGCGGTCTCCGGGGCGGACGGTGACGAGGCCGGCAAGTTCCTCGTAGGAGATCAGGTAGGGGGAGGCCACCTGGTAGGTGATCGCCGAAATAACGGGGGGAGGCGCCGCGGCGGGGGCGGCGTCCTCCGCTCCGGAAGCGCCGCAGAGGATCATGAGAAGGAGCGCCGCGAACGGAGCCCGCGCCCCGCTACTCCTTCCCACGAAGGAAATCCTTCCACTGGCGATAGCGGTACCGGAACTTGAGGTCCGCGCCGAGGCTCCCCTCGGGAGCGGTCGCCCCGCTCTCCCAGGCCCCCTGCAGGAAGACGTTTTCCCGTATCTTCAACTCGGCGGAGGCCGTGCTCTCTGCCGAGGTGCCCACGCTCGTGGACAGCGACACGGAAGCCCGGTCCCCGAACGATTTACCGACGATGAACTTCGGCTCGAACGTCTTCGTCGTCGAGGAGAAGCCCGGCTCGATGGCGAACCGGTCCAGGCCCGCGACACCCCGGATCCCCTCCTCGACGCCTCCCTTGTACGGGCCCAGGGCGATCGATGCCGCGGCGGCGGACCCCACCGCCCCTTCCTGGCCCGCCAGCGCCTGGGTCGTGACCCCGAGCGACAGGAGGGCGACGATATCGTTCTTCCCCAGCGGCGGGTCGGAGAAGAGATCGACCTCGTATTTCTCCAGCGTCCCGGTCACGGCCACGGTCACCGTCACGTTTCCTTTCCTCGTCTCGGCCCGCGCGTCGATGCGCGGGTTGTTCCTTCGGGGGTCCTGGAAGTCGACCGTCACCCGTTTCAGGTCGTACCGGTTTCCGCGGAATTGCACCGTCCCCTCGACGACATCGAACGATCCGAGGACGATCACGCGGCTGCTGTCGCCGACGATCCGGAACTCTCCCTTCGCTCGCGCGTCCGCGAGGTTGTTCCGGATCCGGATCGTATCGTCCGCGATGCCGTTGATGTCGAGGCGAACGCGGAATTCGGATCGTTCCCGGCGCGCCGAAACGTCGGTCAGGCGCTTCCCGAAATCGACCAGGGCCTTTTCGGGGCGCAACGTCTTCGAGTAGAGGGCGGATTGCACCTCGATGTCGCCGGTGACGAGCAGGTCGTCCACCGGCCCCAACAGTTCGGCATGCCCCTGAATGACGGGCCGGAACTCCTCCGGGTACGGGTACCGGACGTCGAGGAAGTCCACCGAAAAATACAGGCGCTGCCCCGCGTCCATCTTGAGCGGCACCTCTCCCCAGCCGTCGATGTAGCCGCCCCCGCTCTTCCCCTCGAAATGCTCGAAAACGATCTTCTCGCGGCTGATGACCGCGTCCGCCCGGATCTCGTCGAAGATCTGCCCGTAACCGTGGAAGGAGAGGGTGCCGGCCTCCAGGTGCCCCGTCCCCACGATCGAGGGGGCTGTCCTGTTTCCCGTGACCCGCGCTTCGAGGGTCATCGTCCCGTCGATGCGGTCGAACACTCCGGGAACGGCCAGCCGCACCATCGCCGCGGGCAGTTTCCCGTCGACGCGGACGTCCAGATCCCCACCCCACGACACCTTCCCGGAGATCCGGACCGGACTCCCCGCGGCGAGAACCGTGCCGCCCGTCCACCGGACCCCGTCAGGGCCCATGCGTGCGGAAAGGTCCTTCCCTGTGAATTCCAGACCTCCCTCGCGGTAGCTGAGCGATTCGACGAGTACGGTACCCGTGGTGTTCTCCCACGCGCGGAGAGCGCCCGCGATCTCCGCGCGCCCGCGGAGGGAGAAGCGGCGTTCCCCGTTGCCCACCGTCCCGTTCCCCGGTCCGCCCAGGGAGAACGGCCCTTCGAGCCGGAAACCGAACGGCTCCCGCAGGGTGACCGACCAGGAGAGCCGGGAGTCCGGGGCGCGGGTCAGGACCTCCCCTTCGAAGATGTCCCCGCGCTTCCCGCCGGACGCGCGGCATTCGCCGATGCGCAGCTCACCGAAGGAAAGATCTCCCGCCCGGACCGAGACGTGGAGGGCGGGGAACAACCCCGGGGAGAGGGGCCGAACCGAAGCGATGTCCGCCAGGCGGATCACCCCGCCGGCCTCGGCGTTCCACACACCGGTCGACGGAATCCCGGACCGTCCCGCGGCGGCGAGGAGAAACGACGTGGGGACCTCCGCCGCGGTAAGGGAAAGCTTCGTCGGCCATCCATCGGAGAGAGCCGTCTCTCCTTCGATCCGCACCGGGGGCGAATCGGAGCGGATGGAAAACGTCCCGCCGGAGGTCCCGAGCCGTCCGTCCACGCGCACGCGCGACAGTTTCGTCGGGCCTACCGCGAACACCTTCGTTCCGGCCGTGAACCGGGAAACCTCCCATCCCTGCGTTCCATGCCGGGCCGCGAACCGCGCGTCGACGGTTCCCTTCACTTCCCTCGGGTTTTCCCTGCGGAGGATGGAGAACGCCTGGGCGATCTCCATCCTCTCCATATCTCCCTCGATCGCCGTTTCGCCCCCACGATCGCCGCTTGCGACGACATGGAACGTTCCATCCCCGAATTTCCCCTCGGCGCGGGCGTTCCAGCGGGTATCGGGTCCTCTGCCCGAAAACCCCCCCTCCGCCCGCACGGCATGCAGGGGAACTCCACGAACGCCCGCGCGGGCGGCTCGGAACATCCCCGTCGCTTCGACCTTCCCCCCGGCAATCCGGACCCTGCCGTCCGCCTCGCCGCTCCCCTCGATGCCGGTCAGGTAGCGGACCACCTCGCCCGGTTCTTTGTCCAGGGACGCCGCGATCGCCGGAACCCAGCGGGCGGAATCCGACAGGTCGATCTCCCGCGCGGCGACCGTGAATTCCGAAGCCGTTCGTGACCGGTCGAAGAGGGCGGTCACCGTCCCCGCGGCGGTGACCTTGAATCCTCGCGCGGGAACGTCGGCCACGAAATGGAGCGCCTCCTGCGGCACGCCGTCGATCTTCAAGAGAACGGGGAGCGGGGGAAGCGCTCGCACCGAAAGGGCGGTGACGGAGAGAGACGCGCTGCCGTTCAGGCGGGACGCGGGGCCGGAGATTTCCCACTCGCCGGCGATCTTTTCCCAAGCGAGAGGATAACGGACGCCGAAGTCGGCCGCCTTCCCGGCGGGGAGGGACAGCGAGCCGCGCACGCGGAGCGTCCTCCCTGCGATCGATGCTTCCCCCTCCCCGTGCGCCCGGGCCGTACCGGCCAGCAGACGGAACGAGTCGATCCTCACGTCCCGCCCGCCGGAGACCGACCCGTTCGCTTCAAGCGACATCGGGAACCGCAACGCCGCAGCGCCGGCCCCCGGCGAGGAAATCCGTTCCATGCCGCCGGGGATGGAAAACGACACGGCTCCCTCGATCCGATCCGGCGTTCCCGCGACGCGGACGGAGGCATCTCCCGTCCCGGCAAGAGCGACCGGAACGCCGAGGGCCTCCCAGGGGACGGCGCCCAGGGAAACCCGCCGCAGGGATGCCTTCCCCTCCAGTCGTCCGGAATCGATGCGAACTACCCCGTCGGCATCGAGAACCCCCCCCCAAAGCTTCGCGCGGGCACGGGCCAGGCGAAGGACACGCCCGCGCAGCGAGAGCTCCGCCTGCCCTTCCGCGCCCGCGGCGCCCGGGAACCCGGCATTGCGGAAGGCGAGGCGGGCCGTCCCTTCCGGATCGTTCCACGGGCCGTCGGCGGTGACGGAGAATTCCACCTTCCCCACCCGGGCGACGCGCCGCACGTACGAAGCCGCCGGAGCGCCGGCCGCGATCCATTCCGCGATATCCACCTCCCCCGATCCATTCGCCGAGACGATCCGTTTCCGCGTGTCGAGCGAGCCGGAGATGCGCACCGCCGCCGAATCACGGGACGCCCGGAACTTCCGGATGCGCAGAACGCCCTCCTTGTAGGAAACGTCCGTCTCGATCGACGGGAACGGCCACGTACCGCCGGCCCCCCCCGGCAACACCGCGTCGCCCTCCGCCCGTTCGAGGGAAGCGGTGACGTGCGTCCCGAGAAAGCGTACGTCGCGGATCCGGACTTCCCGCACGACCGCCTCGAACCGGCGCAGTTCCCCCGGGAGGGTGAGATGGATCGAACCGTCCAGGAGGAGGATCTCGGGGAGCGACGGCGTCGGCCCCTCCTTCCGCGCCGCCGTCCATCGATCGTAGAGCGCGCGGTTTCGTTCCCCCGCTTCGAGGCGGAAATTGCGGATCCGAACCCGGGAGACGGGAAGCTCCCCCGTGAGGAAGCGCAGCGGGGAAAGGGAAACATCGACCGAACCGGCGCTCCCGAGGGGGAGATCCGCGAGCGCGTCGCGCAGGAACACGTTGTCGATGGAGACGTGGAGGCGCAGCAGGTGGAGCTTCAGGGCGTCGTACCGGACCGAAAGTCCTTGACGGGCCGCCGCTTCGAGGAGCGTCCTCTCGGCCCGGCGCACCCGCTCCGGGATCTCGAGCGACAAGCGCCACCCGACGACTGACAGGAAGAGGACGAGCAGGCCGCCCCCGGTCCAACGCACCCATCGCCTCGACATGGTTCAATTATAGAGGAAATGCCCCGGGAGGAAATGCCTTCAAAGCGAAGGACCCCGCCCTTGCATGGGGCGAGGTCCTCTCGACACGCAAAGCCGGGTCCGCCGGCGGTTCATCGATGGAGCGGGCGACCGGATTCGAACCGGCGACGTCAAGCTTGGGAAGCTTGCATTCTACCCCTGAATTACGCCCGCACGTTGCATATTTCTATCATATCCCGGGAAAGGTTTGCAACCGGTCGACGACGCCGTTCAGGTCAGGGAATCCTTCAACCGGGCCGCGACGTCCCGGAACCGCGGAGCCGTTTCATGGATCCCCCGGAAGATCTCCCGCGCCTCGTCCTTCCTTCCGGCCTGCTCCAGCAGCACCGCCTTGTGGTAGTTCAGGTCGCGCCGCACCTCGTCCCGATGGGTGGGGATGGACAGGATCTCGTCGAGCACGGCGATCGCCCCGTCCATGTCCCCCCGGTCGGCCAACGTGTCGGCCAGGAGCGATCCCGCTCCCACGTGAAGTTCCGGCTTGCTCATCGCCAGCCGGAACTCCGTCACGGCCTCGTCGAGCAATCCCATCTCCTTGTAGGCGATCCCGAGGTTGTACCGGGCATCGAGGTCCTTGTCGCCGATCTCCTGCTCGACCTTCGCCTGCAGCCGTCCGAGCGCCCCCCGCACGATGCTCTCCTCGTGCTCGTACCCTTCCTCCGCCGCCGCCGGGGACGCTTCCTCTCCGGCGGGAACCTCCGGGGGGGTCTCGGGTTCCGCCGGGGGAGGCGAAGGCGTCCCCCCCCGCGGCGCCTCGGGTTCCGCGCGCTTCGTCGCCGCCCCCGTGAAGGAGAACACCCCGGCGGCGGCGACATCCCACCCGCCGCGAACGGCGTCGAGCACCCCCTGCATCAACGCGGCGCGGTCCGGATCTCCGACGGCCGCCTCGAGCTCCGCGATCCGGTCGAGGATCGGGAGCCCCTCCTCCGGCATCCCCACCGCCAGCCAAAGGAAGCCGCACGGCTCGAGGACGATCCGGTCATTCCCGGCGTGGGACACGATGGACCTCAGGCGCTCGATGAACTCTCCGTACATCCCGCTCGCCATCGTTTGCGGGACGGCTTTCTCCAGTTCATTGACCGCCTCGTTGTACTTCTTCTGTCCCCGGAGGATATCGCAGATGTAGAGACGGGGAAGGGGATTCTTCTTCAGGAACTCCGCCGTCTGGCGGAAAAAGTCGAGACGCTGCTCTTCGGAGGTGAACCTCGCCGGATCGGACCCCACTTTCCGGAGCTCCGCCTGGGCGTCCGCGGAGAGCCCCTCCTGCGCCAGCAAGCGGATCAGCCATTTCTGGAAGTCGTTGTTCCCGGGGTCGTGCTTCTGCATCTGGCGCAGAACCGCGATCGCCTTGCCGGCGAAACCGTCCTTCTCGTAGAGGACGGCGGAGCGCGCGAGCTGGTCCAGCCCCTCGACGACCTCCCCCTGGTGCATCAGGAAGATGCCCAGCTTCTGGCGGGCCTGCGGATCGTTCGGCGACGACTGCACTTTCCGGGAAAGGGAGACCCGGTCCTCCTGGTCCCGGGAGGAGAACATTTTTCGGAAGGAGTCGCGGATTCCCATCTTCAGGGCCGGTTTTTCTCGAGGAAATTCGTCGAGAGCCTCGCCTCGACGAAGTCGGAGTTCACCATCATCTTCTTGTGGAACGGAACCGTCGTCCGCACACCGTCGATCCGGACTTCGTCGAGCGCCCTCCGCATCCGCATGATCGCCTCGTTCCGGTCGTCCCCGTGCACGATCAGCTTCCCGAGGAGGGAGTCGTAGGTGGACGGGACGACGTAGCCGGGGTAGATCGCCGTGTCGATGCGGACGCCGATCCCCCCGGGGAAGACGCAGTTCTGGATCAGGCCGGGGGACGGCAGGAACGTCTCGGGATCCTCCGCGTTGATGCGGACCTCGATGGCGTGGCCGCGCAGCGGGACGTCCTTCTGCGCGTAGCGAAGCTTCTTGCCGTCCGCGATCCGGATCTGCTCGCGGACGATGTCGATCCCGGTGACCATCTCCGTCACCGTGTGCTCCACCTGGATCCTCGTGTTCATCTCGAGGAAGTGGAACTCGCCGTCGGGGACGTACAGGAACTCGACGGTCCCCACGCTGTCGTAGTTGACGCCTGCGGCGGCGTCGACCGCCGCCTTCAACATCCGGTTCCGCACGCGGGCCGGCAGGGCGGGTGCGGGCGCTTCCTCGATCAGCTTCTGGTGACGGCGCTGGATGGAGCAGTCGCGGTCCCCGAGGTGGATCACGTTTCCGTGCCGGTCCCCCATCACCTGGACCTCGACGTGACGCGCGTTGTCGAAATATTTCTCGATGTAGACGTCGGGAACGCCGAAGGCCGACAGCGCCTCCGACTGCGCCGTGAGGAAGGCGTTGATGAAGGAGGCGGGACTGTGGACGATCTTCATCCCGCGGCCCCCGCCTCCGGCCGCCGCCTTGACGATCACCGGGAAGCCGATCTCCTTGGCGACACGGAGCCCCTCATCCTCCTCGACCACCGCGCCGTCGCTCCCCGGCACGACCGGCACCTTGGACTTCTGGACCGCGCGCCGCGCCTCGATCTTGTCGCCCATCAGGCGGATCGCCTCGGAGGAGGGTCCGATGAACCGGACGCCGTAATTGTTGCAGATCTCCGCGAACGCGGCGTTCTCCGCGAGGAAGCCGTAGCCGGGGTGGACGGAATCCGCGTCGGTGATCTCGATCGCGGAGAGGATCGCCGGGACGTTGAGATAGCTGTCCGCGCCGGGAGGCGGGCCGATGCAGACGGACTGGTCCGCCATCCGGACGTGCATCGCGTCCTTGTCCACGGTCGAGTAGACGGCGACCGTCCTGATCCCCATTTCGCGGCAGGTCCGGATGATCCGGACGGCGATCTCCCCCCGGTTCGCGATCAGCACCTTGTGGATCATGCCGCCGCCTTACTCCGGGGTGATGTGGAACAGCCCTTGCCCGTACGCCACGGGCTGGGCGTTCTCGACGAGGATCGCGGCGATCGTGCCGGTGGTGTCCGACTCGATCTGGTTCATGATCTTCATCGCCTCGACGATGCACAACACCTGCCCCTTGACCACGCGGGTCCCCACTTCGACGAAAGGGGCGGCGTCGGGAGCCGGGGCGCGGTAGAAGGTCCCCACGATCGGGGAGAAGATCTCCTTGTAGGTGGGCTTCGCGGGCGCCTTCACGGCCTGGGGCTCCTCCACGGAACCGGCGGAGACCGGGGAGGCCGCAGGCGCAGGCGACGGGATGCCGGGAGAATATGCCGGTCCCCGGCGCAGCTTGAGCAGCGTATCCCCGCGTCCCAGCTCGAACTCGCTCACGTCGGAGCCCTTCAGCAGCTCCAGGATCTCACGGATCTCTTTCAGGTTCATTGGCATCCCCTCACACGCGCTCGATGTAGGTTCCGGTACGCGTGTCCACCTTGATCACGTCCCCCTCGTTCAGGAAGAGGGGGACCGCCACGAGGGCGCCGGACTCCAGCCTCGCCGGCTTGGTCGATCCGCTCACCGTGTCTCCGCGGAGACCGGGCTCGGTTTCCACGATCTTCAGGTCGATGAAGAACGGAATGTCGATCCCGATCGGCTCCCCCCTGTAGAAGAGGATCTTCACGGGAAGGTTCTCGATCAGGTAGTTCCCCGCCTCCGCCACGTGCCCCTCGTCGAGATAGATCTGTTCGTACGTGCGCGTGTCCATGAAGTGGAACTGGTTCTCCATCTTGTACATGAACTGCATGTCGCGCTCTTCGAGGTCCGGCTTCTCGACCTTGTCGCCGCTGCGGAAGGTGTGCTCGATGACCGCGCCGGTCTTCAGGTTCTTGATTTTCGTGCGGACGAAGGCACCCCCCTTGCCGGGCTTGACGTGCTGGAAGTAGACGATGATGAACGGGCTTCCTTCGAACTCGATCTTCAGCCCGTTGCGGAAATCCGACGTGGTGTACATCCCTGCGTTCGCCTCCTCAGACCAGTGGCGTGTGCGTTTTGGGGAGGAACGTGATCCGTTCACACCCCGACCCGGTGACCTTCACCGTGTCCTCGAGCCGGATTCCCCCGATCCCGGGCAGGTAGACGCCGGGCTCCACGGTGACCACCATGCCCTCCTCGAGCCGCTCCCGGGACCGGGGAGAAAGCGAAGGACTCTCGTGCACGTCGAGCCCCACGCCGTGTCCTGTGGAATGAACAAAATACTTCAAATATCCCGACCGGTCCAGCGATTCCCGCACGCGGGCATCCACCCCGCGGCACGGTTCCCCCGGCCGGACGGCGTCCATGCCCGCCTTCTGCGCCCGCCGGACGGCATCGAAGGCCTTCCGGAGGGAGCGAGGGGGCCGTGCGGGGAGGACCGTCACCGTCTCGTCGGAGCAGTACCCGTTCGCGCGGGCCCCGAAATCGATGACCAGGGGGCCGTCCCCGGAGATCGCCGCCCCCGTCGGAGTCGCATGGGGCATCGCGGAACGGGGCGCATCCGCGACGATCGGGGGAAAAGAGACCCCTTCCGCCCCCCGAAGCGCCATTTCGCGCACGAGATCCGCCGCCACGCCGCTCTCCGTTTTCCCGCGGACTCCCGAGGAGAGGACGGACAGGAGGGACGCGGCCGCGATCGCCGTCGCCCGTTCCATGGCAAGGATCTCCCCCGGCTCTTTCCGCATCCGGATCGCCGCGACGAGGTCCGGTCCGGGGACGAAACGGTCCGCCCTCCCCCGTGAGACGGCCCGGAAGGATTCCACGGTGAGGTGGCGGGACTCGAAGCCGATCCGGCGGGCCCGAAGGGTGCGCATCCGCCGGGCGGCGGCGTTCCAGGGGGTGGGGGTCACCTCCACTTCGGCGCCCCGGACCTCCATGCGGGCCTGCTCGGTGTACCTCCCGTCGGTGAACAGGATCGCTCCCGCCGGCGAAACGACGAGGACCGCGTGGCTCCCGGTAAAGCCGGTCAGGTAGCGAATGTTCGAGAGACGGACGCAGAGGTACGCGTCCATGCGGCGTTTCCGCAAGGCCCCGAGGAGGCGATCGACGCGTCGATCACCCCCGCCCACGGGCCCCTTCCCGCCGCAGGTGATGCAACAACGCCTGCAGGGCGAGGGTGTAGCCGTACCCCCCGACGCCGCAGATCCGCCCGACGACCACGTCTTCGACGTAGGAGACTTTCCTGAATCCCTCCCTGCTCGCGGGGTTGGTGAGGTGGACCTCGATGGAGGGCAGGCCGGCATAGATCAACGCGTCCCGCACGGCGACGCTCGTGTGGGTGTACGCCGCGGGATTGATCACGATCCCGTCGAACCGCCGCTTCGCCCCCTGGAGCCGCTCGACGATCTCCCCTTCGTGGTTCGACTGGAAGAAGGCGACCTTCGCCCCTTCCCGCCGGGCCGCCTCCGTCACCGCCCCGCGGATGTCCGCCGGAGTTTCACGCCCGTAGACGGACGGCTCACGATCCCCGAGAACGTTCAGGTTGGGACCGTCCACGAAGAGGATCCGGAACGTACGCTTCTCCCTCACAGCATCTCCCTCGTGCGGCGCGCCGCCTGGCGGAGGAGGAACCTGCACTTCCCGGGTACGGTGCCCCGGTCCGTGACGATCACCAGGAAATATTCCTCGGCCGCCTTGCGGATGAATACCTGCGCGCGGTCTCCGCCGAGATGGAGCTCTTCCGCCGCGCCGAGCCCGTTTTCCACCGCGATGCGGTCGGACTCCTGGAAGAACCGGACCGCTTCGGCGCACAGGGCGGCCAGGTCCCTGTCGTCTCCCGGTGCGCGCCACTCCTCGACGGTCAGCCCGTCCACGCCTGCCAGCGCACCCGACGTCACACCTTGATCTTTCCGATGGATCTCCTCGATGATCTCAAGAAAGGTCATACCCGTACTCCTTCGTCATGATCTCGAGGAACCGCAGGAGATCCGCCTCCGCGAGGTCCTCCCCTGCCCGGGACGCCGTCCACGCCTGCGCGCGGACGTTTCCGGGATCGTTGCGGAGGATCTCCGCGACGATCCTCCTCGCAACGGAGCGCTCTCCCTGGGACCAGTACAGGTCGGCCAGGGTCACGGTCCGGACGGCGGGGGTACCCGGAATTCCCGGCCCCTGCGCCGGTTCCGGCCCGGCGGGCCCCTCCGGCGGGGAAGGTTCCGGCCCGGCCGCCGGCTCTGCGCCCGCGGTCGCCGGAGGGGAGGGGCTCTCCTCCACGGAGCGGATCTCGTACGCCTCGTCCCCGACGTAGACAAGGCTCGAAATGGGGAGCGCGGCCTGGACCATCTCCTCCGGGGTCGCCTGCGGGAAATGCTTCCCGAACTCCCCTGCGAGGCGTTGCGCGCCGACATTGCCGGCGTCCCGCTCGAGAATCACCTGGACCGTCTCCCATGCGGCGGCCACGTTCCCGGCGCGTCCGTAGGCCTCCGCGAGGAGCAGGAGCACCTCTTCGTCTCTTGGATTCTCCGCCACCCGCCGCTCCAGGGACAGGGTCGTTTCGCGAAGGGAATCGGGCGGAGGCGCTTCCTGCGAAACCGTCGGTGCGGCCGGCTCCCGGGCGAGGGAGCGTGCCCGGATTTCCGCGCGGATAGCGGGCAGTTCCCGCCGGATCTCGGCGAGGGAAACCCGCCGAAGTTCGCAACGGCCGGGGGCGGCGACCAACGGCACGATCACGTCGGAGACGACGCGCTTCTTGTCCATCCCCATGGCGGCGGCGATGGAGGTAAGCGCGACCCCGGGATCGTCGAGGGAAAATCCCATCCCGATGAGCAGCGACACGAGGCGATCGACCAGGTCCTCCCCCGTCACGCCGAGCATCCTTCCGAACGCCGCCTCCCAGGCCAGCCCGATCGCCACCGCCTCTCCATGGAGGAGGCGCCCGTAGCCGCACGATTTCTCCATCGCGTGCCCGATGGTGTGCCCGAGGTTGAGGATCCTGCGAAGCGAGGTCTCCCTTTCATCCCTCTCGACGACGGACGCCTTGAACGCTACGGTGCGGCGGACGATCCAGCGCCACTCCTCCCCGGAGAGCGACTTCCACTTCCCGCCGGACGCGAGCAGCCGGTGCCAGAGTTCGGCGTCGCCCGCCAGGGCGCATTTGACCACCTCCGCCATCCCCGCGCGGAGATTGCGATCGTCGAGGGTCAGGAGGAAGGCGTCGTCGATGAAGACGGCCCGGGGCTGGTGGAACGCTCCGACGAGGTTCTTCCCTTCCGGGAGATTGAACCCGGTCTTTCCGCCCACGCTGCTGTCCACCTGGGAGAGCAGGGTCGTGGGCACCTGGATGCAGGAGATCCCCCGCAGATACGTCGCGGCGGCGAATCCGGCCAGGTCTCCGATCACCCCGCCGCCGAAGGCGACGACGAGCGAATCCCTTCCGGCGTCCCCGCGGGCAAGGAAGCCGTAGATCTCCCTCACCGTTTCGAAGTTCTTGTGCTCTTCCCCCGGCGGCAGGGCAAGGACATCGTGGGGGATGCCGGCGAGCCACCGGCGGATGTCGTCCCCGTAAATGGAGGCGACGTTGCGATCCGTCACCACGTGGACGGTACCCTCGGGGTAAAACCGGCAGATCCATTCCTGGAACAGGGGGTAGATCTCCCGGCCGAAGAAGATGTCGTAGGAACGGTCGCCGAGGGCTACCGTCAACGTATCGGGAGTCAACCCGTTCGTCCCTCCATTCGTTCGAGCCACCCGGCTACCTGCCCGGCGACTTCTTCCACCGTATGGCCGTCGGTCCGCACCGTGAAGTCCGCTTCCCGATACCCCGGGATCCTGCGCGACAGCAGGTCCCGCACCACGTTCTCACGGTCCGCCCCGCGAAGCAGCGGCCGCACGGCATCCCCCGCCGTCGGTTCCGCCTCTCCGGACAACCGCTCGAGGAGGGTCTCCACGCCGGTCTCGAGGTACACGACCGGTGCGTACGACCGGAGAAGGGCCCGGTTCCCTTCGTCGGCGAACGCCCCACCCCCCGTGGCGACGACACACCCCTTCACGGAGACCACCTCTCGAAGCGCCTCCTTCTCCCGCTCGCGGAACGACGGTTCCCCCTCCCGCGCGAAGAGGTCCCGGATCGGGGTCCCCGCCGTCCGCTCGATCCGCTCGTCCACGTCCACGAACGGCGCACCGAACCGGCGTGCCAACTCCCGTCCGACGGAGCTCTTCCCCGACCCCATGAATCCGACCAGCACGACTCCCGGGAACACCGCGCCGCCGGTCATTCCCCGCAGATGCGCCGCAGATAGCCCGTGTAATTATAGAGGATATCCCGCATCGCATCCCCCCCGAATTTCTCGAGGAAGGCGTCGGCCAGGACGATCGCCACCATCGTCTCCGCCACCACGGAAGCGGCGGGAACGGCGCAGACATCGCTGCGCTCGCGGTGCGCGGTCGAGGCTTCGAAACGATCGACCGTCACGGTCCGAAGCGGCACGGACTGCGTCGGGATCGGCTTCATCGCGGCACGGACGACCACCGGCTCCCCGTTGGTCATCCCGCCCTCCAGCCCGCCGGCACGATTCGTTTTCCGGTGGAACGGCAGCAGGTATTTCCCGAGGAGCCGCACCGCGGGATCGCCGCCGGGGAACACCTCGTCGTGGACGTCGATCCCGGGCATTCCGGCCAGCCCCATGCCGCCGCCGACCTCCACGCCCTTGATGGCGGGGATGCACATCAGCGCTCTCCCGAGCCGTCCGTCGAGGCGCCGGTCCCAGGCGACGTACGATCCGAGACCCGGGGGGACCCCGCCGGCGATGACCTCGACGACCCCCCCGGCCGTCGTGCCCGCCTCCTTCACCCCGTCGATCCACCGCATGACCTCGGCTTCGATCCCCCGGTCCGCCATCCGCAACGGACTCCCCTCGGCACGGGCCGCCGCGACGCGGTTTCCCCCGACGTCCGCCGGCACCCGAAACTCCCCGATCGAGAGAACGTGGCCGACGATGTCGACGCCGAGTTCCCTGAGGAGCGCCTTCGCCAGCGCCCCGGCCATGACGCGCGCGGCGGTCTCCCTTGCGCTGGCCCGTTCGAGGACGTTCCGTACGTCTCCATGCGCGTATTTCAGGATGCCGGGCAGGTCCGCGTGCCCGGGACGCGCGGTGTCGAGCTTCGGTACCCCCTCCCCGTCCCCGGTCTGGGCCATCTTCCCCTGCCAGTTCACCCAGTCGCGGTTCCGCAGGAGCATCGCGATCGGGCCCCCCATCGCCTTCCCGAATCGGACGCCCGACAGGATCTCGACCTCGTCCTTCTCGATCCGCATCCGTTCCCCGCGGCCGTACCCTACCTGCCGCCGGGCCAACTCCCGGTCGATGTCCGCCGCGAGAACGGGCAGACCCGCGGGGACCCCTTCGACGATCGTCACCAGGCCCGGACCGTGGGTCTCACCGGCGGTCCGGAAAACGAAACGTTCTATGGCGAATCCCTCCTTCAACGAAAAAGGGCACCCGGACGGAACCGCCCAGGTGCCCGATGGTTACCGCCCCGCCCGATCTTCAGGAAGCCTTGGCCTGGACCGGCTCCTGCTTCAGGATCTTCGGGGTGATGAAGATCAGCAGCTCCCTGTTCCTCGTCTGGTTCGTATCCTTCCGGAACAGGTATCCGAGGACGGGGATCTTCGAAAGCCAGGGGAGCCCGGCCCGGCTCTCGTTCCGGGAGATCTGCAGGATCCCGCCGATGACCGTCGTATCTCCGTCGCGGACCAGCACCTCGGTCACCGCCTTCTTCTTGTTGATCGCCGGCTGGCCGGTCACGCCGGTCTCTCCCTGGGAGTCGTTTTTCGCCTCGAGTTTCATCGATACCCGGCCGTCCGGCGTGATGTGCGGCGTCACCTTCAGGCTGAGCGTGGCGTCGACGAACTGCGTGTTCGTCCCGGACGCCGACACGGTGGAGTAGGGGATCTGCGTCCCCTGCTCGATGGTGGCTTCCCTGTTGTCGGTCGTCACGATCTTGGGCGAGGAGATGATCTTCCCCTTCCCGGACGCCTCGAGGGCGGAGAGCGAAAGGTCGAGGCGGAGGTTGTCGCGCAGGATCCCGAAGTTGATCCCGCCGCCGGCGCCGGACCCGATCGCCGCCGGGAGATTGACCGCGAAGTTGGGCAGCGGGGCATTCGTCAGGGAGAACGGCTTCAGCACCGTATCGAGCGGCTCCCCCGGGATCGCACCGCCGGTGGAGCCCTGCGCGCCCGTGAGGCCGTATTTCCACCGCCCCGCATCTCCGGCGAACGTGCCGCCCCACTGGATCCCGAGCTCCCGGGTGAAGGAGGTGTCGACCTCGACGATGCGCGCCTCGATGAGAACCTGGGGCGTCGCGGTGTCGAGCGTGGCGACCAGGTTCCTCACCTCGGCGATGTTCTGCGGCAGGTCGCGGATGATGAGCACGTTCGTCCGGTCGTCGCTGTCCAGTTTCCCGTACTTCGACGCGAGCGGCTTGATCTTGGCCAGCAATTCGGACGCCTTGCTGTAGCTGACGGGGATGGTATCGAACACGGATTCCTGCGTCGCCCTGGCTTCCGCGGCCCGGTTCATCGCCTCCTGGCGCGACTGCTCGATCTGCTTCTGGGCGTCGAACCGGTCCTGCTCCTCCTTCCGGAGGGACGACAGCGGCGCGATGCGAAGCACGTTCCCCTCCTGCGCCGCCCCGAGCGACTTGGAGCGGAGGACGATGTCGAGCGCCTGGTCCCACGGGACATTGACCAGCCGGAGGGAAACCTTCCCCTTGACGTCATCCGCCGTGATGATGTTCAGGTTGCTGACCTCGGCGATGATCCGGAAGACGTTCGTGAGGTCGGCGTCCTTGAAGTCCATGGAGATCCGCTGTCCGCGGTATTTCCGTCCCACCTCGGTGCTTCCGGTCACGAATCCCCATGTCCGCGTCCCCTGCGGGGAGGGCGATCCGGGTATCTCCTCGACGCTCTCCGGTTCCTCGGCGACCAGCGGGACCTGCGCGCCGTTCCCCGGCACCGCCCGGGCGACCACTTCCGTCTTCGCCTCCGCCGCCCCCTTCGGGAACGTCACGACGACCGCGCCTTCCCTCTTTTCCACCTTGTAGGGGGAGCCCGGGGCGAACGCGACGGCGATCGTGGTCCCCGACTTCCCGCGGGAGGGCGCGATCGCCTTCACGGGGATATCGAGTTTCGTCGCGTCGATCCGCCGAAGCAGCCCCTTCTCGGAGACGGCGCCCTTGAACGCCAGCGTCACGCCGCCGGCCTTCTTTGAAACCCGGTACGGAGGGTCGCCCGCCGTGGTGATCACCACGTTCGATGCATCCGGCAGGTCTTCAAGGTCGATCCCGACGATGGCGGGGCCTTTCACCGGGACGTTCGAATCCTGGAGCCGTTCCGTGCTGGCGATCTTCTCTTCCGCGCCGCCGCCGACGGAAAGCACCAGCACCCCCTTCTCCACGCTGACGACGAACGGCATCGGCCGGTCCCCCGGGGTCTCCACCACCATTCGCAACTTCTGGTCCACGGACGAGATCTTCACCGTGCTGACCTGCGGCGTGCCGACCGGGATCTCGGAGGCCGCCGTCCCCTGGGCCACCCCCCAGACGTCCACCACGATCCGGAACGGGTCGTTCAGCTTGAAGGAGTTGTAGTTCTCGATCGCCCCGTCGATCGCCGCCTGGATCGTGGTGGTGTAGGGGGACTTCGAGACCGTCACCTCCCTGACCTTGGCGGCCGGAGCCTCCGCCTGCCGCGCGGCGTCCGGGGAGGCAGGTTCGGCGGCGATCGCGGCCGGCACGAGGAGCGCGCAGGCAAGCGTCATCGCCGTCATCCCCTGTAGGACGCGGGGCCAGAGGACTCTGCCCGAATGCCGTAACGGGGTCATCATTATTATTTTCCTCCTGCCGTGGTGAGCTGGATTCCGGTTTCCCTCACGATCTTTTCCCCCCGGTTGCCGACGAACTGTTCCCTCACGACGATCTCCTTCTCGGTGATCCGGCTGACGATCCCGCCGGAACGCCCGATCCGCATTCCCTCCCTCACCGAGTACCCTTTCCCCTGGGCGTCCTCCACGAGGCCGAGCACCCCCTTCTTCGTCCAGAGGACGCCGACGAACTTCAACTCTCCAAGTTCATACCGCTGCAGCGGCGGCAGCAACACGGCTTCCGCCGATGCTCTCTTCCGTTCCTCTACCCTGACGAACGACACGAACGGATCCCGCCTCCCGCGGGGATCGTAGAGGGAGACAGGCTCCGGTTTCTTCGCCTGCGTCTCGGCCGCCGGCGTCGCCGGCGGCTTCGCCTCGGGCTTCGGCGCCTGCTTCTTCACCACCTGCTGCGGCGCCGCCGGCTCCTTGGAGCAGCCGGACCCGCCGGCGATGATCGAAACGAAAACGAGAAACCCGACGGCCGGGAGGATGCTTCGCACGGGGGCGGACCTCATCGTTTCTTCCCCTTGCCGCCCGCCGCGGGGGCGGCTGCCGCCGCCTGCTGCTCGAGGAAGCGATAGGTCGTGGCCGTGCAGTTGACGGTCAACAGCACGAGATTGTCGCCGGACGGCCTCGGAGAGGAGAACGAGATATTGGACAGGTTCACGATCCGGGGGTATTTCGCCACCTTGTCGGAGAAGAGGGCGAAGCTGTGGTAGTCGCCGTGGACGGAGATCGAAACGGGGATCTCGGCGTAGAAATCCTTCTTCGCCTCGCCGGACGGGGCGAAGCGGAGGAATTCGAGCCCCGATTCCTTCCCGAGGTCGGAGACGCTCTTCAGAAGGGAGGGGATCTCCGCCGAGTTGGGGAGCTGCTCGAGCAGCAGGGAAAGCTGCAGCTCAAGCCGCCGGACCTCGTCCTGGAAGGAACGCAGGTTCCCCGCGATCGTCTGCTGCTCCCTGATCTTGCTCCGAAGACCCGCCAGCTGGTTTTCCATCACACCGATCCGCTGGGAGGCTTCCCGGTAATACAGGTAGTAGTAGCCCACGACGACGAGGCCGCAGAACAGGACGGCAAGGATCACCTTCTGCCGGGGCGGCACCTTCGAGAGATCGCCGATTTTTAGCGCCATTCCGTATCCTCTCCCGGGCCTGGGACGTTCAGTCGACTGCCTGGAACGTCAGGTTGAACTTGACCAGTTTTATGCCCGTCACCGTGGTCTGCTCGGCGGCCCCCAGGACGACATCGCGGAAGCGGCCGGTCTGCCCGAGGGCGGTCATGAAGTTCGCGATCGTGTAGTTGTTCAAGGCGACCCCCGACAGGGTGATGTTCCCGCCCTTCACGCCGAGCGCGTCGATCCAGCACTTCTCGGGGATCGCGGCCGACAGCGCTTCGAAGTACCGGACCGGACCGGTACGCCCCTTCTGAAGGTTGGAGATGATGTCCACCTTCTGCTGGAGCTCCGACTTCCGGGCCTTGAACTTCTCCACCTCGCCGATCTCTTTTTTCAGCCGTTCGATGTCCGCGTTGGCTTTCCGGATCTCCGAATCGAGCGAGGAGATCTTCCCCGTGAGCGTCGTGTGGAAGTAGAACGTCCCGGCCAGCACCACCAGGGGCAACGCAAGCCAGAAGGCCCCGACGTTCAGTTCCCTGCGTTTCTTCCGTTTCCCCCGGACGAGATTGATCCGGATCATCCGCGAGCCTCCAGGTTCCGCAGCGCAAGGCCGACCGACACCGTTGCGGAGGTGTTGAGTTGGGAAACCACCGACGGGTCGACGGCCTTATCGTCCACCGTCAACCCCTCGAACGGGTCGAAGATCTCCACTTCGACCCCGATCTTTTCGGCGAGTGTCTCCTTCAGGTACGCGGACTTGGCCGCCCCGCCGGTCAGATAGACTTTCGTCACCAGGCGGTCCGGGTAGGTCGCCGAGAAGAAGTTGCAGGACCGCTGCGCTTCGGTGGCGAGGAGGTTCGAAACGACCTTCATGATCTCGTTGACCTTTTCCGCGCGCTCCCCCGGGTCCTTTTTCCCTTGCTTGTACTCTTCCGCCGTCTCGAAGCTGACGGCGATCTGCTTCTGGATCTCCGAGGTGTACATCCCTCCGCCCATCGGGACATCCCGCGTGAAGAGGGGGACCCCGGCGTGCAGGATGTTGATGTTCATGAACGACGCGCCGACGTTGACGACCATCGGCACCTGGTCGTCCGAAACGGGGTGGGTGAGCTCGAAGGCGTTCCCCGCCGCCAGCGAGTCGATGTCGACGATCCGGGGCACGAGCCCCGCGTCCTTGACGACGGACATGTAGTCGTTGATCAGGTCCTTCTTCGCAGCGACCAGGAGGACATCCATCTTGGAGGGGTCGTCTTTCAGCGGACCGATCACCTGGAAATCGATCTTGACGTCCTTGATGTCGAAGGGGATGTACTGCTCCACCTCCCACTGGATCGATTCCTCGAGTTCCTCCGCGGTCGTCGTGGGCAACTGCACCTTCTTGATGATCACGGAATGCCCGGAGAGGGAGATGGCGACCTCCTTCTCGCGGATCTTCAGCTCCCGCATGGCGGTCCGGATCCCCTCGACGACGGCGCCGTGGTCCATGATCGCCCCGTCCACGATCGCGTCCGGGGGAAGGGGGAAGACCCCGAATTTCCGGAGATGGTTCTCGGTCCCCGCCACCTTGACGTGGGCCATCTTCACGGAACTCGACCCGATGTCCAATCCGACCACCTCTTTGCCGCCGAACAAACCCATCGACGCCCCCGTGGTCCCGCCGCTATCCCTTGAACACCTTGTCCCGGTCGGACAGCTTCAAGCCCAGCGACAGGATGATCTTCCGCTTCGTGTCCATGCGGCACGCCATCCCCTTTTCGACCCGGTCGATCGTGAGGACGGAGAGCTTCGCGCGCCGCGCCAGTTCCGCCTTGCTTAACAGGAGCCCTTCTCTGACTTTTCGGACGTTGTTGGGCTCAACTTTAACTTTTTCTTTTTCCTGGCTCCCCACGGTTTCGGCTCCTATAGGGCAACTTCCCGGCTCGACGCCGGACGACCTCTTACGGGGGAATTATATCCAACGCAATATATGTGTCAAGAATAATTAAAGTATCATCTAATGAGGCATACTTATATGAAATTATACCCCCTCGATCCCGAACTCCTTCACCTTGTACAACAGCGTCGGGTGGCTGATCCCGAGCAGCTCTGCCGCCTTGGGCCGGCTCCCCCCGGTCCGTTCCAACGCGATCCGGATCAACTGGCGCTCGAGTTCCCGCACGGCCGCCTTGAGGTCCGGCCGTTCCGGGGAGACGGGCACCCGGATTTCGCGGGCGGGCCCGGAATCCCCCCCTTCGGGGCCCCCGCCCCCCTTCCATACCGTGAGCAGCCCGTCGCGGGACACCTCCGCGCCCGTCGCCAGGAGAGCGCATCGCTCCATCAGGTTCCGAAGCTCCCGGACGTTTCCGCGCCACTCGTGGCCGGCCATCGCCGCAAGCGCGTCCGCCGACAGGAGCATCGCGGGCTTCCCGTACTTCCCGCAATAATGCGAGAGGAAATGTTTCGCAAGAAGCGGGATATCGTCCCCGCGCTCCCGCAAGGGGGGAACGTGGATCCGGATCACGTTGAGGCGATAGAAGAGGTCCTCCCGGAACCGTCCCCCGGCCACCTCGCGCTCGAGGTCGCGCGCCGTCGCGGCCACCAGGCGCACGTTGACTTTCCGGGTCTCCGTGTCGCCGAGCCGGCGGATCTCCCCCTCCTGCAGGAAACGAAGCAGCTTCGCCTGCAACGACAGGGGAAACTCCCCGATCTCGTCGAGGAAAAGCGTGCCGCCGCCGGCTTCCTCGATCAGCCCCGCCCGGTCGGTCTTCGCCTCCGTGAAGGCTCCCTTGCGGTAGCCGAAGAGCTCGCTCTCCAGGAGCGTTTCCGGGATCGCTCCGCAGTTGAGGGCGACGAAAGGCTTCCCTTTTCTGCGCCCCCCGAAGTGGAGAAGGCGCGCCACCAGTTCCTTCCCGGTGCCGCTCTCCCCGGTGACCAGCACCGTGGCGTCGTAATCCTTTACCTTTCCCGCCGTCCGGACCACCTCCTCCATCGGGCGGGAGGCGTAGAGGATCTCCTCCGGGCGGGCGGTCCTCTCGATCTCTTTCCGCAGGAAGGCGTTTTCCGTCCGAAGCCGCTCCCGCTCCGCCGCCTTCCGCAGGGTGAGCAGGATCTCGTCGCTCATGAACGGCTTCGAGACGTAGTCGTATGCGCCCAGCTTCATCGCCTCGAGGGCGGTCTCCACGGTGCCGAACGCCGACATCATGATGACGGTCCCGGGGATTCCCCGCGCGGTGACCTCCCTCAGGAGGTCCAGGCCGCCCATCACGGGCATCCGCAGATCGCATAGCAGGAAGTCGAACGGCGAAGCGCCGAGGATTCCGAGCGCTTCCTTGCCGTCCCCCGCGAGCCGTACGTCGTACCCTTCCGCGGACAGGATCTTCCCCAGCGCGTCGCGCAGCGACTCCTCGTCGTCCACGATCAGTATCCTGTCAGCCATGGCTTCTCTCTTCTCCCCCGCCGTTCTGCGTTTCACGCGCGGGCGGCAGCACGACGGTGAAGGTCGCCCCCTTCCCCTCCTCGTTCTCCACGCGGATCTCCCCCCCCGCTCCCTCGACGATGGTTCGGGAAACGGAGAGACCGAGCCCCGTGCCCTTGCCCGGCTCCTTGGTCGTGAAGAACGGGTCGAAGAGGAGGGGAAGATCGCCGGCAGGGATCCCGCCGCCGGTGTCCGTCACGGCGAGCGCGACCCCGCTCCCCGCTCCGGCTCCCGACGCGCGCAGCCGTTTGCCGTCCATCTCCGGAGGATCCGAGGCCCGCCGCCGCAAGGGAACCTTCCCCTCCAGGCTCCACCCCTCCCTCACGCTTGTCCGCAGCGTCAACCGTCCCCGGCCCCCCATCGCGTCCACCGCGTTGATGACGAGGTTGAGGAGGACCTGCCGGAACGGGTCCTCGAGGATCGCCGCCCGGGGCGTTTCGCCGAGTTCCATCCGCACCTCCACGTCGCGGAACATGTTCCGGTACGAGAGCATCTCCACCGTCTCGCGCGCCACGGCGTTCACGTCCGTGGCCCCCGTCCTGCCGCTGCCGGAAGAGGCGACGGAAAGAAGCCCGCGGACGATGTTCTCCATCTTTCGCGTCTCCCCGACGACCTTTTCGAGGCACTCCTCCGACTCCGCGGGCGCCGGCTGGTGCCGCAGCAGATACTCCGCGTACCCGCGGATCGCCATCAGCGGATTCCCCACCTCGTGGGCCACGCCGGCCGCGAGCCTTCCTACGGTCGCCAGTTTCTCCGACCGGAACGTCTCTTTCTCGGAGCGGCGCAGCCGTTCCTGCGCCTCGAGGATCCCCTCGACCATCCGGTTGAAGGAAGCGGCGAGCTGCCCCACCTCGTTCCCCTCGACCCCTTCGACCCGCAGCGAGTAATCCCCCGCCGCGACCTTCTCCGCGGCGGCCGCCAGCTTCCGGACCGGGGAGATCACGGTCCGGTCGAGAAATACCCCGCCGAACAGGACGAGGAGCGCGACGTCGATCGCGGCCAGCAGAAGGGTGACGTTCACGAGGGTCCGCACCTCCCCGGCGATCCCCGGAGAGTGGAAACGGACCCGGATCCCGCGCGGACCGGCGGCGGCGGCCGAACCCGCGGCCGCGGACAACGTTCCGAACGGAAGGATCACGTCCACGGTCGGATACACCGGCAGGAACGGAAACGCCTTCCGACCCACGGGGACCACCCTCGGGCGGCCGTCGGGCGGGGCGTCCGGCACCAGGGAGACCTCGCGGATGTAGGGGGAGAGGGAACCCGGGAACATCCCGGCGGGGATGTTCGTGGACCCCGGATTCCCGGCGATCTCCTTTTCCACCGCCCTGCGGACGACGCCGGCGACCGAGATGCCGGCCTCGACGTGTCGGCGCTGGAGGCTGACCTCGATCACCTTCAGGGCGAAGACGGCGAGCAGCGTGAGGGATGCGGTCGCCACCAGCGCCAGTTGAAGCACGACGCCGGTGCGTATCGGGAGCGGTCGCCTCAACAGGCCCATGGAGGGGGAATCCGCATTGACTCTGCGCTCACGACGATTAGAATAGCAAAAAACGGGAAGGGGAGGCGAATTTGGGCGCGGTCGAGGATCGTCGCCGCAAAAGGATGGTGGACCGGCGTTTCCAGCTCGGGCTGGCCGTACGGCTCCTCCTCGTGCTCACCGCCCTGTTGGCGGCGGGGATCGCCCTTGCGTTCGCCCCGTCGATCTACGTCCTCGCCACGACGAACGACCTGAAATCCCTCGAGCCCGCCGCCTCCGAGTTCCTCGTGCTGCATAAGCGCCTCTGGCCCGCGGCCCTTCTCATCTTCGCAGGCGTGTTCCTCTACGTGATCCGGTTAAGCCACCGGATCGCGGGGCCCATGTACCGGATCGACGCGGTTCTCCGCGCGCTTCTCGAAGACCGGGATCCCCCCGTCACGAAGTTCCGGGACGACGACTACTTCCAGCCCACCGCCGCGCTGCTTGGGGAGTTGTCGGAGAAGATGCGCGCATCACGGAAGGGCACGCCGACCCGCCCAGGCACCCCGTCCGGCCCGTCCGCCTCATGAGACCCCGCGGCGCGCGATCCCGCCGCCCTCTTTCCGGTCCGCCCCCCGGACGACATCGCGACGGCGGGCGCGGGTTCACGCTGATCGAGCTCACCATCGTCCTCCTGCTCATCGGCATCCTCTCGAGCATAGCGATTTACACCTACCGCATGATGATCAACAAGGCGCGGATGACGCAGGCGAAGACGGTGCTCGGCCACCTCACGAAAACGGAAGCCATCTACTTCACCGAGCACGACGTGTACACGGACTGCGTGGTACTGCTCGATTTCGAGCCGGTGAGGTATCCCTACTACCAGGTCTCGGTGGTATTGGACAACGACGCGAAGAATTATTTGGGGATCGCAACCGGGGTCGGCCTGATGGTGGGTGACCGCTGGTTCGTCACCAGGGACCGGGACCCATTCCAGGACAACACCTCGCCGTTCAGATAAGCAGGAACCTCCAGAACCACCCCCCGAGATACCGTGCCGCGAGTGCGGCGACACACAGGTAGGGGCCGAACGGGATCGCCGTCTTCAGCCCCTCCCCGCCCTTCCGCATCGCGAGGATCCCCCCCGCCGCACCGAGGAGCGCGCCGAAGAAGATCGTCGCGAGCGTCCCGCGCCACCCGAGGAACGCCCCGATCATCGCCAACAGCTTGATGTCCCCGCCGCCCATCCCCTCGGCCCCCCGCACTTTCTCGTACAGGAACGCCGTCGCATGGAGGATGCCGCCCCCCAGCAGCGCGCCTGCAGCGCTCCCCTTCCAGTCGCCGCCGGGCAAAAAGGAGAAAAGCAGGGCGGCCGCGAGTCCTCCCAGGGAGAGTTCGTCGGGGATGATCCGGTGGTCGATGTCGATGAAGGCGATCGGCACGAGGAGGGAGAAGAAGAGCAGGTCGCGCACCAGCGGGATGCCGGGGCCGTCCAACAGGAAGATCGCGGCGAATCCGGACGCGGTCAGCAGCTCGACCGCCGGGTACCGCCAGGAGATCGCCTCCCCGCATCCGGCGCATTTCCCCCGCAGAAGGAGGAAACTCGCGACGGGGATATTCTCCCACGCCCCGATCTGTCGACCGCAGCCGGGGCAGCGCGACCGGGGGGACACGATCGACTCTCCGCGCGGCAGCCGGTGGATCACCACGTTCAGGAAACTTCCGATGCACGCCCCGACGAGGAACGCCGCCGATGCGGCGAGGACTGGAAACCCGCCGCCATCCGCCGCCATTTTTTACCGCTCCCCCCGCCGGACCGCCTGCCAGATGGCGCGGGTCTCCGGGTCTTGAGCGAGAAACAGGAATTCGTTGGCATCTTCGAGCCAGCGCAACCGCTCCTCCACGGGGACCGCTTCCCATTGACGGATTTGCTCGTCGTCAACGTCATATTCGTATCCCCCGGGTTGTCGTTTCAAGCGCCCTCCCCCGGAATGCGCCGAAGGATACTCACGTCGGATGCATCCTGGAGCCGCCCGGTGCCCTGCTTCATCGCAATGAGGTCCTCCCTGGACGCCACCGGGATCTCCAGCGCCCCTCCTTCGACGCTCACCCGTTTTCTCCTCTCGTACGCCGGTCCGAACGGAACCGGCTCGAAGACGAACGCGTCCAGTCCGATGGCGGGTCGGGAGGGATTCACGAATCCCATGACCAGCATGTTCTTCTCACGCCGCCAAGTATCCCGCGCCTCCGGATCGGCAAAGGATTCCGCGGAAACGGGAACGCCAGGGACGAATCCGAGGGCTTTCACCGCGGCCAGGAACCGGTTCGCGTTCGCCTTTTCCAGGTCGACGTACAGATCAACATCCGCCGTCATCCTGGGGATCCCGTGGAGGTTCATCGCCAGCCCGCCCACCACGAGATAGCGGACCCCGTGCTCCTGCAATCCGCGGAAGATGTCGAGGAAGATCATTGGAGGAGAAGTGCCCTGAGCATATGGAAATGTACCCCGAAAGGGAGGAAAAGTTCAACGACGGCCCCGGCCGTCACTTGAAATCCTTGCGGGAGAAGAGGAGGCAGGAGAGGCACAGGACGCACGCGGCATAGGCCGCCAGGTACCCCGCCGCCCACCCGAGGATCGAGAACGATTTCAAGCCCCCGTACGCCACCTCGTTCTTCCAATTGAAGTTCTCGAGGTTCGGCAGGAGATAGAACAGAACCCGGCTCCCCCACCGCACCGCGGAAACCTGGGACCGCTCCCCGAGGACGTGCAGGTAGTCCGTTACATGACCGACGAGAAACAGGGAGAGCGTGAAGATGGCGCTCAAGACCGGCGTGGTGAACGTCGAGAAGAGGGTGGCAAGGCAGATGAGCAGAAGCAGCTCCATGTAGATCCCGGCGGAGGCGATGAAGATGCCGGGTTCCGCCCTCCCGCCGTACCGGTAGGAAAGGTGCACCAGGAAGAGGACCGCCGTCATGGCGAGCGTCGTGAGCGCCAGGGTGACGCCCAGGCCCAGCGTCTTCCCGAAGATGAACTCGAAGCGCCGCACCGGCTTGGAGAGGAGGACGTAGATCGTCTTCCGTTCGACCTCGTTGCTGACGAGGTTGATCCCGAGGAAGACCGCCATGATGACCCCGAACAGGTGGATGCTGGCCAGCCCCACGTCGGCGATGATCCGCGCGAAGTCGCCCACCGAAAGGTCGGCGAGAAAGAAGGTCATCCCGATGACGAAGAGGGCGAAGGCCAGGATCGCGTAGAGGATCTTGTTCCGGATCGTCTCCCGGAAGGTGTTGGCGGCGATGGATAGAATTCTGCGGAACATGTCAGGACGCCGTCCCCGTCGCGCCGGAGCCCCCGACGCGCTCCATGAAAATCTCCTCGAGGTTCTTCTTCACCGGGACGCAGGAGAGGATCGTGCTCTCCTCGCGCAGAAGGCTTGCCATCCAGCGGTTCGCCTGTTCGCTGTCCTGCGCCCGGAGCACGAGGAAGTCCCCCTGCGCGTATCCGGCCTCCGGAGGAATTCCCGCCGCACCGAGGCGTTCGGCCGGGAGAACCGGCGTGACGACCAGCTCGATGTACAGCGTCTCCGCCCCGATCAGCTCCTCGACGCGCCCCTCCGCCACCTTCCGTCCCTTGTGCAGCATGATGACCCGGTCGCAGAGGGCCTCCACGTCGGAGAGGATGTGGGAGCTGAAGAACACGGTCTTTCCCGCCGCCTTGAGATCCCGGATGATGCCGCGCACCTCCATCCGGCCCATCGGGTCGAGGCCCGACATCGGCTCGTCGAGGATCACGAGTTCCGGGTCGTGCAGCAGGGCCTGGGCCAGTCCCAGCCGCTGCATCATCCCCTTCGAATATTTCCGGATGGCGGTGCCCCGGGCTCCCGAAAGCCCGACCCGGGCGAGGAGATCGGAAGAGCGAGACTCGGTGTCCGCCCGCGACATCCCGCACAATTGTCCGCAGAGGCGAAGGAACTCCCCGCCGGTCAGGTATTCGTAGAAGTACGGATGCTCCGGCATGAAGCCGATGCGGCGGCGAACCTCCGCCCTCCCCCGAACCTCCTCCCCGAACAGTGTCACCTTCCCCGCGTCCGGGAATGCCAGCCGGTTCAGGATCTTGATCGTGGTGGTCTTCCCGGCGCCGTTGGGACCGAGGAACCCGACGATCTCGTTTTCGTGCACCTCGCAGGAAAGGTCCGACAACACGCGGACCGGTTTGCGCCAGAAACCGGTCGGGTACGATTTCGACAGCCCCTCGATCGAGAGGACCGGACCTTCGCGCGTCATTTGGACTGGAACACCCGCAGCCGCTGCGAAACCCGGTCGCTGCGCACCTTTCCCCCCTGCATGAGCAGGTACTTTCCGCCGTTCGGTTCCACCGGGATCGACGCCAGGATTCCTTCCCGGACAAGTTCGGACAGATCCGTCGGGGCGGTCCCTGTCTTCTCCCGGTACCGTTCCACGGCCCTCTCCAGCGCCTGGAGATCCCGCTCCACGGCGACTTCCCGGACCCTGCGCTCCAGCACCGCCCGCCTCGCGGGGTCGCTCTCCTGCCGGACGATCGGTTCCAGCATGGCCATCGCCGCCTCCGGCTCCCTTGCCTCCGACAACATGCGGGACGCGAGACCCGGCAGGTAGGCCGGGCTCCCGGGCAACCGCGCCGCCTCCGCCATCGCACCTCCTCCCGCCGACCCGTCACCGAGGGAGAAGTAATGGGTGAACCCCATATAGAAGGGGAACCGCCAGTCGGCCGGGTACTGATTCCTGCCGCGCCCGAGAACCCGTAACGCTTTCTCTGCGTGGGGCGTCGACTCGCCGAGGACCAGACCGCCGAGGAGATACGGGATCTCGAATTTCGGGTCGAAGTTCGCCTCGACGTTGAGGAGATCGAAGAGCCGGTCGTAATCCCCATGGGTCATTTT
>Ga0209212_1000791_pt1 | contig 58199 bp, 43 predicted proteins | sample RifGroC2_FD_183996 | JGI IMG/M metagenome (GOLD analysis project Ga0209212, IMG submission 183996) | Groundwater microbial communities from Rifle, Colorado, USA - Groundwater C2 (SPAdes) (version 2) | ecosystem: Environmental > Aquatic > Deep subsurface > Groundwater | place: Rifle, Colorado...
AGGAGATGAAGGGCAACCGCGAGTGCATCGTGGTCACCGAGATCCCCTACCAGGTCAACAAGGCCACCCTCATCGAGAACATCGCCAACCTCGTCAAGGAAAAGAAGATCCCGGACATTTCCGACCTGCGCGACGAGTCCGACCGCCGCGGCATGCGCATCGTCATAGAGATCAAGCGCGACGGCAACGCCCAGGTGGTCCTGAACCAGCTCTACAAGCACACGCAGATGGAAGCCAGCTTCGGCGTGATCATGCTGGCCATCGTGGACGGCCGCCCGCGCGTGCTGCCTATCAAAGAAGTGATGCTGCAGTACGTGCGCCACCGCCGCCTGATGGTGGTGAACCGCACCAAGTACGACCTTAAAAAAGCCCTGGCCCGCGCCCACATCCTGGAAGGCTACCTGATAGCCCTGCAGAACATCGACGCCGTCGTCGAGATCATCAAGAAGGCCAAGGACGCGCTGGAAGCCAAGATGAAGCTGATGTCCAAGTTCGCGCTGAGCGACATCCAGGCCCAGGCCATCCTCGACATGCGCCTGCACCAGCTCACCCGCCTGGAAGTCGGCGCCATCGAAGAGGAACACAAAGCCCTGATGAAGCTCATCGGCGAGCTGCGCGCCATCCTGGCCGACCCCAAGCGCGTCCTGAAGATCATAGTGGACGAGCTCAAGGAGATGAGGGACAAGTACGGCGACAAACGCCAGACCGAGATCACCGGCGAAGCCGCAGAGCTCGACATCGAGGACCTCATCCCCGAAGAAGACGTCATCATCACCATGAGCCACGGCGGCTACATCAAGCGCATCGCGGCCGACACCTACAAGGTGCAGGGCCGGGGCGGCAAGGGCATCATCGGTTCCGACGTGAAAGAGGAGGACTTCATCGAGAAGCTCTTCGTCACCTCCAGCCACGCCACCATCCTGATGTTCACCACCCGCGGCAAGGTGTACGCGCTCAAGGGCTACGAGATCCCCGAGGGCAACCGCACCTCGCGCGGCAAAGCCATAGTGAACCTGCTGCAGATCAAGGACGAGCGGGTCACCTCGGTGCTCGCCATCGAATCCTTCGCCGAAGCCAAGGGCAAGGAGAGCTTCATTGTGATGTGCACCCGCAAGGGCAACATCAAGAAGACGCCGATAGGCGACTTCGCCAACATCCGGCGCGGCGGCATTATCGCCATCGGCCTGGAGGACGGCGACATCCTGACCTCCGTGGGCCATACCGACGGCAAGTACGAGATCATCATCGGCACCAAAGAGGGCATGTCCATCCGCTTCAGCGAATCCGACGTGCGCTCCATGGGCCGCGGCGCCATGGGCGTGCGCGGCATCCGCCTGGACGATAAAGACACCGTCATAGGCATGGAAGTGGCCGAACCCAAGACCAGGAAGACGCTGCTGACCGTTTGCGAGAACGGCTTCGGCAAGCGCACCGACCTGGACGAGTACCGCCACCAGGGCCGCGGCGGCTCGGGCGTGATCACCATAAAGGCCACCGACCGCAACGGCGCGGTAGTGGGCATCTACCTGGTGGAGAACAAGGACCACCTGATGGTGATGACCGAGAAGGGCAAGATCATCCGCATGGGCTGCAAAGACCTGCGCGTGATCAGCCGCAACACCCAGGGCGTGCGCCTGGTCCGCATGGAGGAGGGCGACAAGATCGCCTCCGTGGAGCCGGTAGTGGACGACGGCGAGGCCGCCAAGCCCGAGGCTGAAGAGAAGAAGTAACAGCCGAGGCGCAAAGAACGGCCGGAGAGGGAAACCTCCCCGGCCGTTTTTTTTGTTATTATCACGGTAGGGGTTATTAAACAGTATTATGCCAGAAAAGCAGAACAAAACCAGCAAAGTTTTACCACTGGCGGGGCACTCTTGTCCCAATGGGGCAGGGTGGAGCGATAATATTCTTAAATTGTATGTGGAGAAACGGTTTTTAGGAGAAGGCGGAAAGGGGCGCGTACATTTACTGCAGAATAAAAGCACTGGTCGGCTATTTGCGGTAAAGCGCGTAATAGGTTTGGGGCCTGATCTGAGGAGTCCTTTCCTGGCTGATAATAAAACCATAAGTTTAACAAAAGGAAGTCCCAACGACGATCTGAGGCGGGAGTTCATGGCAGAACTTCAAACATGGATAGACCTGCCAGAACATCCTAACCTCGTGACGTGCCGCTCTTTTATGGCCAGTGATGAGGTGTTGATCTTTGCCGACTATGTGGAGGGGGGCAGCCTCCAGAGATGGATCGATTCGGGGCAACTCTACACGGGTGGAGAAAAAGCTGCGGTTAAACGTATCTTGGATATTGCAATACAGTTCGCCTGGGGGCTGCGCTGTCTCCATGAACTTGGGATTGTTCATCAAGATGTTAAACCGGGTAACGTTATGATATCGCAGGAGACCGCGGAGACAGAAAGCAGCATACTGGTCAAGATCGCCGATTACGGTGTGGCCCGGGTTGGAGCCAGTGTTAACTCTAATATCGGGATATCCCCTGAAAACAGTAACTTTGTAAGCGGCGGCGGCTTTACAGAGGGCTATGCTTCGCCTGAACAGCTTGCGAAAAAAAAACTGGACTGGCGTACGGACTTATGGTCATGGGGAATCAGCGTATTCCAAATGTTCTACGGGAGGCTACCAAACAAGAAACCTGGTGAGTTCCCCGAAAAACTTCAGCGTTTACTTGAACAGAATCTAGGCGATAGCGGGTTGTGTCCAGTGCCGGACTCTATTGTAACCATATTGCGCGGGTGCTTCTTGGAAGATCCGACGCAACGATGGAAAAGCATGGACACGGTAATAGACAGGCTGAAGGATGCATTCTTAGTGTGTTCCGGTGCCGGTTATTCCACCTCTCTGACACAACTATCTCGTCCGGAAACCCAGTATTCCGGGATAGCTGAACGCCGGACGATGGATGGCCGGGTTTGGCGCAACCCGAGAACAGCGCTATTGTGGGTTCTGCAGGAAGCCGGCAGGGCCAATGACTCACTTGGAACCCCCAAGGTGCGGTCATGGAGCAAAAGGGATGGATTGCTTGCTGCTGACATAGCCGTGTTTGATGAGGCGAGAGGAATTCTTGAGGGGTTGATACAAGGCGGCAGGAAGGACCTCGAAAAAGAACTGGCCGGTTTGTTCGTGGAAACCGGATTGGTTTTGGAGACTGCAGATGATTTTAATACAGCCATTGATCTATACAAGAAAGCAGCGGAGATTTATAAACGGTTAATAGGTACTGCTGGTCGGGAAGAGTTCTTTCCAGAACTGGCTAGGGTTTATCTGTATTGGGGAAATAGTCTAGGCGTTCTTGGTTTTACGCAGGGGGCGATACAGTATTGTGCTAAAGCTATAAAAATTTATGACCAACTGGTTAGCACTGAAAATCGGAATGAATTTGAACCTGCCCTGGCGATGGCCTGGTTTTATGCGGCCGAATCGCTTGTTGATACTGACGATAAACTAAAGATGTATGACGAAGCGATCCGGCTACATGAGCGGCTTTTACACAATGAAAAACATGGGGAACTCGAGTATTACCTGTCAAAAGACTACCTAAATAAAGCCGAGGCTTTGATTTCTTCGCCGCATGAAAAATCTGGTGAAAGAGAAATCGCCTTTAATTTACTGGGAAAATCTATTGCGATTCTCGAACGGCTGGTGGTCGCAGACGGACGAAGAGAATTTTCTCCGGAGTTGGCAATGGCCTACGCTGGCAAAGCGCATTCTCTTCGCCGCTCAAATAATTTTGCTGAAGCATTGCAGTTTTCTGATAAAGCTACAGCGATCTTTGACCGGCTTGTGAATCTGGAAGGGCGAAGCGAGTTCTCTAGTTGTCTGGCCACGGCTAACATCGGAAAAGCAATGGCGCAATATTCCATGCGGAAGCATGCAGACGAATTCTATGGTTACCAGAATATTACTCCATCCGGAAAAGCGATGGAGCAATATTACACGCGAGAGCCTGCAACAGTAAAATTATTGTTTGATAAGTCTATTGAGGTTCTAGAACGGCGGGTTATCCTTGAGGGCCGAAATCAGTTCTCTATGGACCTGGCCGCGGCCTATTATTACAAAGGACTGTTGTTTAAAAAACAATTCATTGAGCAATTTGATAAAGCGATAACTATCGTTGAATATCTTGTTTATATCGAAAACAGAAACGAATATTCTGGGGACTTGGCAACAGTTTACGGGGAAAAAGCAAAAAAGATTTACGAAAGCGGAGATTTGAATTCTGCGCGAAAACTTTTAGAAAAAGCTATTGAGATTCTTGAGCGGTTGGTCCTGGTAAATGGCCGTACCCGCTTCTCCTGCAATCTTGCAGCTTACTATTACTTCAAGGCAGAAACTGTTGACGGCGGGCAGGCAATTGAGCTATATGACAAGGCTATCGCAATAATAGAACGGCTGATAAAATCAGAGGACTACAAGGAATTGCTTCCAAAACTAAGCAAGATTAAAGAAGAGCGCGGCTTGCTCCTGAACGGGAAGATGGGGAAAAAACGGAAAAAGCATCTCCGGTTTTGACAATGTTTGTGTCGAGTGTGTCTATTGTCTCAATTTATGAGGCATAAAAACAAAAACCCCGATAAAATGTATTCCAGAGAGAATAGAAATAGGACTAAACAGATCCAGGGCGACCCCGGCGTCCTTGATAGTTGGAATACCGCTGCCATATGGAGTGATTCCATCCGTAAGCAATTTGATATCAACAAAAATATCCTTGGTGAGGGCGGTATGGGCAAAGTGTTCTTGCTCACGAGCAAGACCAGCGGGCGGCGCTTTGCCGTTAAGCGGGTAATAGAACTAAATGCCAGTTCCAGAAGAGAGTTTCTGCGCGAGTTGAACCTTTGGATAGGTCTGCCCAAACATCCGAACCTTGTTCCTTGTCGTTTCTTTCGCACGATGGGCAACGAGACACTGATTTTTGCTGACTATATGGAAGAAGGCAGCCTGGCGCAGTGGATTGACACTCGCAAGTTGTATGCCAGTGGGGAAAAAGAAATATTAGCCCGCATATTGGATGTTGCGATTCAAGTTGCCTGGGGTCTGCATTGTGTTCATCAACTTGGTTTAGTGCATCAGGATGTTAAGCCTGGGAACGTGCTGCTGGCTATGGACGCTCAGGCGGCCGTGCAGGGGCTCAGGGCCGGTGTGGCGGATTACGGGATAGCGCGGACGCGGGAGAATTGGGGTACACGGTGCGTATCTGGAACGAGCCCGGAGACTCTTGTCAGTTCTAGATGTGGTTCACGAGCGTATCAATCTCCTGAGCAGGCTGATCCTAGCTGTAAAAAAGTTGATTGGAAGACGGATCTATGGTCTTTTGGGGTCAGTGTTTTAGAAATGTTTCAGGGTAGAATTACTTGGCGATGTGGCAGCGAGGCTGCCGCGGCACTGGAAGCCTTCCTTAAGCATAACGATGGGGCGGTGGGTATCCCCGCAATGCCGCAAGGCGTAGCAGAAGTTTTAAGGGGTTGCTTCCGTGAAAACAACGCACAGCTATTGGAAAATATGGAAGCAGTAGTGAACAAATTGAAAGACGTTTATCGTGACGAAGTCGCTACCGAGTATGGCCGCCCCTTAACACATATTGCATATCAGTATTCTCCCCAGCTTAGGGCCAGAGACCGTCTGACGCGAGAGGGGACTTTTTGGACGGACCCGCAGATGTTGCTAGAGTGGGCCCTGCGGGAGGATGGCAGAGACCCTGCAGAAGCTGCCAAGATGGCGGCGCGCCATGGAGGTTTGCGCCGTGGAAAACTGGTAGCCGATATCGCCGTCTATGAAGAAGCTCGGTTTGTTTTTGAACGCCTAGTTAAAAAACGTGGCACGAAGGACTTGACAGCGAATTTGGCAATCCTATGCATGGAAGCGGCCGGGGTACACGCAACTGCTGATGATTGGCCCGGCGCATTGGCTTTGTATGACCAAGCTATTGCTGTTTTCGAGCGGATGCTCACGGTTGAGGGCTTTGATGAGCTTACCAATGATCTAGCAAGGGCTTATATGCTTAAGGCCATAGCACTTGCCAGCTCGGGAGACACTCGGTCTGCGCTGAAAACATACGATTTATCAATTGAGGAATGCGAGCGCCTTAAAAACAACAAACCTAATGCTGCGTTGTTGGAAACATTGGCCTTGGCATGCATGAATAAAGGGAATGCGCTTTGGGAATTGGACGATACCCGTTCAGCATCGGATCACTATGACAGAGCTATTGCAATTTGGGAACAGATGGTCAACGACGATGGTCGGGATGACCTATCTGGCCAGCTGGCGGCTGGGTATCAGAACAAGACTACTGTCGTTAAGCGACTAGAGGATAGGTTAGTCTTATATGACAAAGCTATCGCGATCCTAGAGCGGCTGGTAAACATTAAACATCAGGTAGAGCTGTCTACGGAATTGGCCATGGTCTATCAAAACAAAGCTCTTGCTCTCCACGGTTTGGGGGACAATCCGTCTGCGATATTTCTTTATAACAAGGCGATAAATATTTGGGAACGCCTGGTTAATTTATATGGGTGGGATGAATTGGCCAATGACTTGGCTGGCGTTTACACGAATAAGGCCAATGCAATCGCTGATGGTGGTGAGTACCTGCCGGCAATAGAGCTGTACGATAAAGCCATTAAGCTTCGGGAGCAACTGGTTAATGATGAAGGTCGGGATGAGCTGGCCATAGAGCTGGCGCACGCCTACGGGAGCAAAGCGACCGCGGTTGGCGAACTGAAAGACTATCTGCCCGCAGCGGATCTACATGCCAAAGCTGTCGAGATATATGAACGGCTGGTACATGTCGAGGGGCATAGTGAGCTTGCCACAGATTTGGCCATGTGTTACCAGAATATGGCCGCCGTAATTTTCGCCAGCGGTGACAGACAACGTGCGGTAGCGCTATATGACATCGCCATTAAAATTAGTGAGCGTCTTTTTAATGCGGGTGTTTCCGACCACTCCTCAAATCTCTTGGCGGTCCTCTATCAGAATAAGGCGGTTGCTCTTGGTTGCATGCACAAGAAACAGTCCGCGCTGGATATGTTCGACAAAGCTATGGAGATCCGTGAGCAATTGATAAACAACCACGGGCATAACGATTTGGTTGGAGACTTGGCGGTTTTGCGGGTATTGCGTGGCCGTTGTTTGATTCAAAACAGGGATATTAAACACGGGACGCAACAGATTAAATCCGCTATCCCCATATTGCGCGCAGAAGTATCCCGCACCGGACGTGCTCAGCTGCGAGGGCTGCTTAAGGATGCACAGCGCCTGGTCTTTTGGGGTAGCATTCTGAGGATACTGCAAGTTCTGTTAATCCTTTTTACAGTAGGTTTAGTGGGATTGTTAGTTTTTTAGTGTTCGGATATATTCTGTTTTGATTAGTTCCGAGCCAACTGCGTCTGGTCGTTAAGTGTGAATCAAAGCAGGTCCCAATTCGGTACAATTTTAGAGAAACGCCGACTCTTCTAACTAAAGAAGATAAGGATAGGGGTGTGGCCCAAGAAGTGCAGTGTTATGCGGTGGTAGGGAAAACACAGGTGCGTGCTAGTAAGGTGTCGACATTCCCCGTAATTTATCGTGGTTAACAAAAGGACGAAACATGCCGGTAAAATGGTACTGGGCGCATGACGGACAAAATTTTGTGGAGTTCGAGAATCCGCAGGAGCGGACGGCTTTTAATATTATAAAGCCTGTGATCGAGAGCGCGTTCGGTGGCGGGGAGACATGCCACGTTCTGGTAAACGTTCAAAAATGCAACGGCATCCCATACAAACCGGACTTGTTGTTCTTGAAAAAAGACGGGGCCGGGGCGGTGGATTTAAAGCACTACGCGGGCAAGATCTCCGGCAAATTTGAAAAGCGCGGCAATTTGGAGCACCCCTATTGCGTGGACGAAAACGGGATGTTGTTCTCCCAGGGCCATGGCCAGCAGTACTCTGGAGAGTTTACCCAGGTCGCCGGATACTCGGGCGTGCTGAAGAGATTATTGCAGAAGGAGTGCGGGCTTAGTGACGCCCCTTTTAAAACCTATTTCGGGCTCTGTTTTACCGGGGTAAACGCCGAGTTTTCCCTGGTTGAAAAATTCATCTCGGACAACCGCAGGGACCCGAGGCTGAAGATAGAGCAGTATACGCGCTTATGTGTGCCCGAAGACCTCGGGGGGGAGATCCGGGCCGCCGCGTTCGGGCGTATGCCTCCGGGCAAGTCCCCTTCTGAAGAGCGGATACAAAAAATAATCGGTTCTTTGCATTGCCTCCCGCGGGATTTTAACGACCGCTGGATAGAGATAAACGACAAGGTGTATACGCAACCCTGCCTGCTTGTCGGAAGAAAAGGGACGGAAACGGCCCAAGACCTGCAGCTTGCCGGCGGCGAGGTGGTCTCTGGGCGGCACCTTCTGATCATCAGGGATAAGGCCGGCCATGTGCGGCTCAGGGACATGTCTACGAACGGCACCTATGTTAATTCCGCGAAACTTCATCATGCTGAGCTTGTCCTGCCGCTTGATGCCGAGCAGCCCATACATCTCTGGTTCCATGGCGGTGCGCAGCTTGTTTTAAGAAGTCCCGGCGCCCCCGAGACCAGGCGGACGCGCGCGGCTTCTTGAAAGTTCGATAATCGGCGTGTAACATTTTCCCAGCCAGGGCCTATTATTATGGGCTCATCTGAAAAGGGGTGCGGTTATGAAATTTATTGAACAATGCGAAAATATGTCCGCAGGCTTATTGGCGGAACTTGTGGCGGGGTTCAGGGAGCAGGCCTCTTCCGAAAAAGACAAGGCGCTCGAAATCCTTGCGGTTAAGCTGCACGGCTTTGTGGCAGATCTACTGGACGCTTCTGCTCCGCAAGGCCGCTTTCAGGCTTATGCCAAAGCGCTATTTGTTGTAGGTAATGGGGAGGGGTGCACCGAAAAAAGGACTCTGAAAGAGATCTGTTCCGTGTCTGAAAGCGGTTCGGCGATGTACTCCGAGGAAGAAGCGCTGAATATTATAGCGTTCAATGTTTCGCAGAATGTTTTTAATGACGTTAGAAAGCGCTACGAGGACCATCCTCATGCGCGTGCCCCGTTAGATCTTCCGAAATATATTATTAAAAAGTATCTGGAGCCAATCAGGCGGGGGCGAAAAGCTGTTTCTGATATACTTTATTCTTATAAATGGGGTTGCAGGGGCGGCACAGCGGCAGGCGAAGATAATGAGGAGCGGAGAGATGAGCCGCCTGCCATAGGGGAAACTCCCGAAGAGCAGCTGGCGGCCAAGAAGGCGCGGGAATACTTATCCGCGATAACGCAGGCGCTCGTGTGCGCAATGCGGGAATTACGGAGCGGATGCGAGGAGAGTTTTAAATATCTCCTGGCGCTTACCGAGGTCACATTGATATTGCGCTCCGTGCAGACCGGGCGGGCTTCTTCCGATATAACCGAAACGGTCCATCAGGATATGTCTCCGTTATTCGTGGATGTTTTCCGGGAGCTGGGAGTATATAACCATGCGCAGTATAGGAAAGTCTTTGATAAAAAATATGATCCGTTCGTCCAGGTGGAATGCGCAGGTGTTGCCAAGGCCGTGCGCACCAAAAGGAGTAGAGCGAGAGATAAACTTCTGGAACTGTTTATTCCGCTGCTGGCCTTTGCCTTAACCCCGGTCTGTCCGGAGCAGGACGCGCAGGACATGCTGCGCGCGATTTACGGATGGATTAAGGATATAACTTGGACGAAACCCTGTGAAAAGGTGACCTTATGATAAAGTCAGAACTTATTGCTGAACTGATGCTCCAGCCTGCGCTTGAGGTCTTGGGCGGCCCCTGTAAGGACTGGCGGCGCAAGGTGCGGCTGTTCTCTTACGGCCTGCTCCCTAAAGAAGCCGAGCCGGAAGTGATCGCCCATGTGCGCGGCTGTGCGGCCTGCCGGCTGTTCCTCCTGCAGTGCTTTAAGACCCAGGGGCAGGTGGCTGCCGCTGTTTCCGCTAAAGGGGCGGCAATAACCGGCACGCGGGAAGACAGGACGGAGGTAAAACTGCGCCTTGGCAGTGCTGAGGATGCTTCTATTGAGCGCCGGCAGCCTTCGGCGAGAAGAGCCGCGGGAGAGAAGAACTGCGAGAAGGCCAAAGAAGCCGGACAGGCGGCCTCGAAAAAGCGGAGGAAGAGCTAATGGAAACTATTAATGTCCGCGGGGAATACGCTTTGCTGCTGCATTCTTTAGATGGCGGCAGTTACTTGTGTCAGTTGGATAAGAGCAAGTTTTCCTTATTCACCCTGGGTAGAGGGGATGCAGCCAGCGCGCATTTAAGCGTGGGCCTTATTCCGGACGATTCGGATTCCATGGGCATGCATTTCCTGTCCAGCATGCAATGCTATTTTGCCTGGGACGCAGGCTTGAAAGACTGGGTCGTGGGCAACGGCAAGCCGCCGGAAAAGTATATCCCTGCGGAAAAGAAACAGATCTACGCCGAAGTCAGTTCCGGCCCGGCTTCAGAAACCAACATGGTGCATGTCTGCTACAATCATACCGAGGATTGCAGCCCCGCCAGTAGCCGCTTCGTGCTATTGGGCAGCAGGCAGCCCGCTCCGGAAACGCTCAAGAGTATTCTGGGGATAGCGTTTTTAAAGAACGCCGGTTTGATGTATAAAGGTAAAAAAGTTCCGCCGCAATATGCGGAAACGCCAGGGATCAAAGGCCCCGTCCCGTATGGCTTCCTGATTGAAGTAATACAGTCGAACGTGTTAGAGTCTATCAGTGTTTCTAATAAGAAAGTCCGTTAACCAGGGGAGGCCTGCCGTTTTCTGGCAGGCGCCGCATTGGTTTTTACTAGGCCGCCTCGGTCCTTGAGGCGGCCTCGGTTGTTATCCCATCCCCAACCATATTTAAGGCAGGCCCCGAAATAATCGGGGCCTGCCTTGTGTTCGGCATTGTAACAGAGTGCCAGCTGTGGTCTGCAGGTAGAGGCTAATCTAACCCGGAGGTTACCATATGAAAAAAATACGCGTGTTGATAGACGGGTCCTGGCTGGCGGCAAACAGGGGGGTGCTTGCCCGCAAGCTAGGGCGAGAGCTGCTGATAGATTATGCTGCGTTGCCGCAGGTGCTGGTGACCGAGGCGTTGCGCGGTCTTGGTTTATCAAGCCCGGCCGGGGTGGAGACCTGCTTCTTCAGCAGTAGCCCAACCAACTATGCCCCCGCGGATGAAGCCTTGGTGGCACGGAAGTTGGCGTTCTTTGCCCTTCTTAAGGAACAGTGCGGCTACCACATGGAGGTGTTCCCGCTGGATTTTAAGGGGCACCGGGTGGCTAAAGAGGCGCGCAACGGCTTTGTCCCGCATGAGAAAATGGTGGACACCGCAATGGCGTCGTCACTTGTGGTTGGGGCGCTGGAAAACTCTTTTGACATCGCGGTTTGTGTCTGCGGCGACAAGGATTTTCTGCCGGCTATAGCGATAGCGCGAAGTCACGGCAAGCGGGTGGTGATTGCCAGTATAACCGGTTCCTGCGCACGCGAATACGCCAGCCGGGGCGCGGTTGACGCCGGGATTGTATGGCTGGACGGGCTGCTCGAGTCAATTGAGCGCACCTCCTTGCGTTCCTGTTGTTCCGGTTTTCATCCTACCGGGCTTAGCCTGGAATTCCGCGCACCGGCAGCGTTGTCTCCCCAAGAGGCCTGTTTCTGCCCGCTTTGCGCTAATCTCGCCGCGGTACTGCGGGCCCGGGCGGAGGCCTCGCTGGGAGCCCCGGCCGTAATAACCGCCGCAGGATCAGTTCCGCTGGTCGGTACTGTTACCAAGGTCGTACGCGAACGTGGGTTCGGGTTCGTGACCGCGCAGGACAACCGTTGCTTTTATTTTCACGTGACGGACACCGCCGGCCCCTGGTCGGCTATGAGGTGCGGCTTGTCCGTTTTCTTCGAAGTGAAGGCTGCGCCTACTCCGGAGAAAGCTGGAAAATGCGCCCGGCTCTGGCCGGCGTTCGGGGCAGCGTAGAGGCGCAGCCAGACTACGGGTTGGAGGAATTATGTTCTTCTATTCCAAAAAAAACTCGGGGGGGGGCACGGATGTGTTTTTCTGCTTCGAACTCACAGGGGTCGCCCCTGCGGAGGGCGGCCTTAGCGTCGCGGAGGCGGTGCGGCATTCGGCGCGCTTTGTGAGTCCCCTCCGTGTGCCGGAACTGGACGCGGCTTTTGAACTTGCCGCGCAATCCCGCCTGGCCGGGGAGCCGGGGCCGACGCTGGCCTTGCGGGTGAGGGTTTCTCATCCTACCGGTACCGTGGCCTTGGCCAAGGCGCAGGAAACCGCGCAGGCCGTAACCGCCGGGTTGGCTCTTTGGGAGAGACTGCGGTGGCTGCCCGCGGAGGAGAACCGCTACAACATGCTGTTCGAGGACTTTCATCCAGCCGAGATCCGTGAAATATGTCGGCGCACGGAATTATTTGAGGTTGAGGCGGGGCCAGTTCCTCCCGGGGGCATCCGGTATGGTTTTAGCGTTTACCCGTTTCTTCCGCAGCCTGACCCCCTGAGCCATATCCTGCGAGCACACAATAAAGTGCCGGGCCGGATCCGCCTCAGTCTGCTTCTTGCGCCGGCCAGTTTTTCTTCCAGGGAACTTGCGTTCCTTCGCGCCCAGCGCGAGGCGTTGACCGCGGTGTTATCAGGGGATGAGATACTGGACGATCTGCGTTTGAAAGCGGCGTTGGCTGCAGTGTTAAGGGCGGAAAGTATGGGCGACAGTCCGTTACTGCTGCGGATCTATGTCGCGTCGCAGGAACCGCTTGCCGGCATTTCAGCTAATAGTTTTGGTTGTGCGCTGGCCGCGCCGGCCAGGCCTGCGGATTGCGCCGGCGGCTTCGACATTAGTCTGGCTGCGGACGGGAATGTGAAAAGCGCGGCGCTGCAAAATCTTGAACAGTTGCGGTTCAACTTGCCGGCCTTCCAGGCGGGTACCCCATGGGGGAGGTTGCCGTTCCTTGTGTCGCCCGATGAAGCTGCCGGCCTTTTTCGCTTCCCGTCCGCTCCTTGTCCCGGCATGGCTCCCGTGCACCGCTCTGTTCCGTTTTTAGGGGTTCCCGCCGCGGAGGGCACCCGGATAGGTAGTGCCACGGGATTTGCCGCCGACCGGGTTGAAATACGGCTCTCGCCAGAATCCCGCAGCCGCCATTTGTGTTGCGCGGGTCAGACAGGAGTTGGCAAGTCCTCCCTCGTTTTGTCTATGGCCGTTCAGGACATGGCCGCAGGGCGTCCTCTCTGCCTGCTCGATCCCCACGGTGAGCTCTATGGCCACGTGCTGGCCGCTGTTCCCGCCTGGCGCCGCAAAGATGTAATCGCCCTGGATTGCTCCAAGAACGACCCCGGGTTCGGTTTTAACCTGCTGGACCACTCCTGCGAAAGCGAGAAGGACAGGATAGTGGAATCCTTCCTGGAAATATTTAACCACCTCTTTGAAAGATCCACGATGGGGCCTATTTTTGAAATGGCGTTCCGCTGTTCCCTCCATCTGGTCATGTGCGACCCGGCCGGGGCGACGCTCTCCGACTTTATGCGTTTTTATTATGACAGGGATTATCGGCGCCAGTGCATCAGCCAGTGCAAAGACCCGCTCATCTCCGGTTCCTGGGATAAGATCGTGGCTACCGCTGGCGGAGAATTGTCGCTGAATAATATCAGCCCCTATATCGTTAGCAAGGTCGGCGGCTTTTTGTATAACCGGAAAATACGGACGATTGTGTCCTGCAAAAAATCGACTATTGATTTTAATGCCGTCATTCGCGGCAAGATCCTACTGGTAAATCTGGCCAAGGGCTCCCTTGGGCTCGCATCGTCATTTCTGGGGATGCTTTTCCTTTACAAAATTCTTTGGGCGGCTATGGATCCCGCTAACGTGAAACGCCGCGGCGGGAATGTTTCCCTCTACGTAGACGAATTTCAAAATCTTGTTTCGCCCGGTGCGGCGGAAATTTTTGGGGAAGCCCGCAAGTTCGGCCTATCCGCTGTTGTAATCACGCAGATCTTAAACGTGCTTCCTGCCGGGATGCTTCAGGCTCTCCTTGGCAACGTGGGGAATTTGATAGCCATGCGTTTGGGACCGGCGGACGCTGCCCTGCTTGCGCCATATTTTTATCCGGCGTTCAGCGTGTCCGACCTCGTCTCCCTGCCGATCGGCACGGCAGCCGCCAGTATACTGACCGCGGGCGGCAAGTCTGCGCCATTCCTTCTCTCCACCTCTAACGGGCTGGCCGAGTGTTCTATCGTTCCTGGAGGCAGGCGCGAGGCTTCGCTGCCTGTCCCCGAGGTTCCGCCTTGCCCCGCAAGGTCCCGGCGTGGCGGCCGGAAAAAATCTTTGCTGGAGGCAGATATTAAGAAGGCGGAGATGTAACAAAAAACCAGCCAGAGTCTATGATTAGAGGCGGAAAACTCAAAAAAGGGGGAGTTATGAAAAACCTGATAACTGCGGCGATAGTGGCACTGGCGGCTTGGGGCTGTGCTTCCGCGCCTGACAGGGGCGTGATCTCCAAAGCCGGAGAGATAGACACCGAGTGGGTGGAGCAGGGGGAAACCTCTACTTATTACTTCGCCCGCGGCATTGGCGCTGCGGACCAGAAGTCTGAGAACAAGACCCAGCGTCTTGCTTTGGCGCGATCGGCGGCTATCGTCTCCGCGCAATACAATCTGCTGGCCACAATCAAAGGGGCACAGTTGGCCGGCGGAGATAACGTAGCTGACGCCATGATAAAGGACTCAGTTATGAGTTCCCAGGTGCGGGCCCTTATAAAGGACGCCCAGATCGTCAGGACGGAATGGGCGGCGGACGACGGGTGTGTCGTCTCACTGCGCCTGCCCAAAAAGGCGCTCAAAGCCAGCGGCTTAAAGCTCGCTGACTAAGGTGGCCGCCGCCGGCCCCCGCTTATCGCACCGGGGGCCGGCCCAACAGGACAAAGGTTCGAGTGATGTAAAAGGGAGGGTAATTATATGACGAGACCGCTCTTGCTATCGATCCTGTTATTGACGCTCGCCGCCACAATGGCAACCGCCACTGACTATGAGGCCATGGCCGCACAGTTGACGCGCCGCGCTTCGGTAGAGGGCAGGCGCGTAGCGGTGCTCCCGTTCTTTTACACTAACGGCGGAGGTAGCGATGATGTCATCTCTAAGCGCTTGGAAAGTGAACTTGCCCAGCAGGGGCGGGTCAGGATTGTGGAGTGTGAGGTTTCCGCTATTTTAGAGGAACAGGAGCGCCAGCATTCCGGGGCGTTTGCCTTGTCTACAATACAGCGCTGGGGTGAGTTGTTGGGCGCGGAGGCCGTGGTTACCGGCAGGCTGATAGCAAAAGACAAGGGGAAGAAGGTAGAGGTGAATGCCCGGCTTATTATGACCAGGACGGCGGAAGTGATGGGCGCCGCTAAGATGACCGTGAAAAGGGATTGGGATACGGATGCGGAAGAAGAAAGAGAAGAGACGTATTCATATTCTAGCAGGAGGGTATCTGAGGAGGTGACGTACTTTGAGGTGTTCTACGGCCGTGGTCTGGGTGCGCCTGTCATGAATTTGCAATTTAAAAATAATGGGACACAGCCTATTTATACACGTGATCTTGGTATCTCTACCCAGTGGGGAAATGTTGGCCCGCTGAAATCTGTTAAGTGGTCTCGCTTAAAAACGGAGGGCTCAGGCCCGGTATCCATTCGCTTTACTGGCTTTGGCCCGGGGCGCGTATTGGGCGGGGCAGCTGCGCTTGAGTGGCAGCGGACGACAATAGCTCCGCAGCTTACGGCCTTCAAGTTAAACGATTATGGGCCCTTCCCCTTCCTGTTCAATGCTGGGGATTACATCACAGTAAATTCCCTATCGCTGACCTATACGGCCATGCTGCGTCTTACTACGGACTTCCCACTGGAGCCGTATATTGGGGCAGGGGTGGGGATTTCCCTGAACACGCTTGAGATGCCGCATGTAAAAGGGCTTTCAAATTCGGCTTTTTTGTCCGCTCCGACCAAGGATTTTGGTCTTGGGCTGGTTTTAATCGTGCCCGTCGGTCTTCGCATTAAAGTGTCGGAGCAAATGCATCTGGTAGGAGAGGCTAAGATGCAAAAAAACAGTATCAGCTTCGACAGGGATATCCCAGGGGAAAAAGATACGATGAGTATCAAGGGGCTATATTTGAATCTGGGGGCGGGGTATAGGTTTTAACTTGACTTCGCTGGTGAGGATAAAGAATAGTAGCCGGGCGAGGGCAACCTCCCCGGCCGTTTTCTTTGGCGCAGCGCTAAGCGGCGCCCTGAATTTTGATATTATTATCCAAACCGAACACAGCAGGCCGCGGGGGGAGATTTTGGAAGACAAAAACGAGGAGCCGATAGAGGACCTTAAGGACTTTCTCCGGGATTACGTGAAGAAGGAGCAGGCCAAACCCGCGCCTGTTCCCCCGATGTCCAAGGAAATGCGCGGCCGGCTGGTGAAGGCCGGCCAGCTGGGGGTTATTCTCCTGGCGGCGGTTTATGTCTGGCTGTCCCTGCCGGACCTGCGCCGCGCCATGTCTCCTTCTAAGCCGCTGCGGCAGGGCACCTATGAGACCGACAGGCGCGCCGACGAGTGCATCCGGGCCCTCTGGGGCCTTGCCGCCGGCACGGCCGACCAGGCCTCCGCCGTCTGTCCCGTCTCAAAACTTGCCTATAAACATAGCGGCGGCGGCCACGCCTGCCCCAACCCGGAGAAGCACGGTTTTTCTTCCCTGGCCTTTGTGCCGGGCCGCGGCGTAGTCGCCATCCGGCCCGGTGAAAAAAGGAGGGACAGATGAACGCTCCGTCCCGTTTCCGGCCCCGCGACCGCGCGGCCTTTTCCCTGCTTGAATTGCTGGTCGCCCTGGCCGTGCTGTCCGTGCTGGCGGCGTTCGCCATACCGCGTTACGCCCAGGTGCTGGAGCGGACAAAGGGCACCGAATGCCAGGTCACCCGCGCCAACGTCCAGCGGGCTGAAGAGGTATACATGGGCCAGAACGAGGGCCGCATGGCCACCGTAAGGGAGCTGGTGGAAAAAGGCTACCTCGACCGCCAGCCGCGCTGCGTGGCCGGCGGTTCGCTGGTGTGGATCTCCACCGCGCCGGTCAAGATGGCCTGCAGCCTGCATGACGCCGCGCCGGCGCCGGCCGTGGGCAATACCGCCGCAGCGCCAGGCGGGAGCGCCGCGGCGCCCGATACTTATTTTTCCAGCGACCTGTCCTCGATAGAGGGCATAGACCCGCTTACCGGCGCCTGGCGCATCAATGGCGGCGTGCTCACTATCACCAGCAGCGGCAAAAGCGTCAACGAGGCGATAGTTTCCACCGGGCCTTTTACAGACTACTCCACCGGCCTTACCGCCACCATCGCCAGCGGCGGCTTCGGCGTCCTGTACCGCGCCTCCGTAGACAGCGGCAACAAGGTCAGCGGCTACAGCTTCCAGCTGGACTCCGAGGGGAAGCTCGAGCTGTGGACCATAGTCGGCAGCAAGCCCGGCGAGCGGCTGGCCGCCGCCGCCATGCCCTCCGGCTTCCCTGTGGTCGGGGTGGAGCATACCATCACCGTGGACGTGGCGGGCACGCAGTCCACCTTCTACGTCGACGGGGTGCAGGTCATGCAGGTCACCGATGATACCTTCTCCAGCGGCACCTCGGGGATGCGCCAGTGGGGAGGAACGGCTTCTTTCGACACCATCGTGCTGGCGCGGAGCTGACCGGCCGGAGGCCGCGGACGCTTTTGCTAGAATAGTTTTATGGAAACCACGCTTTTTATCTCCACCGTCTTTACGCTCACGCTGGTCATGGACCCGCTGGGCAATATCCCGCTGTTCATGAGCGCGCTCAAGAACGTCAGCGAGGAGCGCCGCCGCAAGGTGATAGCCCGCGAGCTGTTCATCGCGCTGGGCATCATGGTGTTCTTCCTGCTGTTCGGCAAATACTTCGTTTCCGCCCTGTCGCTGGACCTTACCGCCATGGCGGTAGCCGGCGGCATAGTGCTGTTCCTGATAGCCATGCAGATGATCTTCCCCACGCACCACTCCACCTTCGCGGAGGGGCCGGAGGGGGAACCCTTTATAGTGCCGCTGGCCATACCGCTGATAGCGGGCCCGTCCACGCTGACCACGGTGCTTTTATTCTCGGTGCAGGACCCCGGCCGCATCGGCATGTGGGCCGGCGTGGTGGCCGTGGCCTGGCTGATCAACGCGGTGATCCTGGCCGGCCTGTCCGGCTGGCTGTCGCGCCTGCTGGGCGCGCGCGGCCTGCTGGCCATGGAAAAGCTGATGGGCATGATCCTGGTCACCATCTCGGTGCAGATGATCATGACCGGCATAAAAAAATTCCTCGCCTCCTGATATTTGTCCTCCCCGTATATTTGTCATCCCCGCGAAAGCGGGGATCCAGTCTGGATTCCCGCTTTCGCGGGAATGACGAACATAAAAAATCACTCTGGGTCCAAGGGCCTAGTGTCTTGAGGGCCCGGGGGCCCTTAACCGGCCCGTGCCCGCCTGCCATACTATAGGTATGAACAGGCTAAGTCCGATACTCGCCATTTTGCTCGTAACCGCCCTGCTGCCGCTCACGGTTTCCGCGCAGGCGCTGGAGGAGCTGCTCTCCTCCGCCGGGGGCGCTGATGTCGCCGTGCCGGCGGCGCCGCAGGCCGAGGAAGGTTTTAAGGACGCCGAGCAGTACCTGCCCCCGAATAATAACGAGCCCGGCTACGAGTGGGAGACCCACCGCAACCAGGATCACTTTTTCTACATCGGCGGGGAGGCTACCTTTCTTAAGTCCGGCCCCGGGCAGGCCGCGGACCTGGCTACCGGCTCCGGCAAATGCCCCCTGGAGCCCAACACTCTCTACAAGACCTCGGCCAAGCCCGGTTTTGCCGGCGAGCATATGACCGTGCAGCTGGCCGAACCCCTGTCCGGCTGCTCCCTTAATAAAGGTTATATTTATATGCCGCACGTTTCTTCCAGCTCCGCCGGCGGCGCCTGGGAGCTGCCGCGCAACGTGCACGCCTTCCTGGATACCCTGGCTTACGCCGAGGGCACGAGGGAGCGCTACGATTATGTTTTCACTTTCGCCACCTTTAACAGCTACGCGGACCACCCGCGCATAAAGAAATGCGCCGGCAAGCTCTGCTCCACCGCCGCCGGGCGCTACCAGTTCCTTTCCAAGACCTGGGACCCGCTGGCCTCCGAACTGGGCCTGCCCGATTTTACGCCGCCCAACCAGGAAAAAGCCACGCTGGAAATTATCCGCCGCGCGGGCGCGTACAACAATGTGGCCAAGTCAGGCGTATACGAAAATTTCACCTCGGCCCTGCGCAAGCTCAACACCACCTGGGCCTCGCTGCCCGGCAGCCCTTACGGCCAGCCCACGCATTCCACCGCGGCCCTGTGGCGCTATTACAAGGCCGCGCTCGCCAAGTACTGACAGGCGCATCACGTCGGAAGAACGGCCCGCTAACGACGGGCCGTTCTTGTTTTTGGGCTATTTTGGGCCTGGGCCTTGACAAGTCAACATTCCTCTGTTATAGTAGTGATGTAGTCCTGATCTTTCTCTTGGTTGCGCCGGTTGTGTGGTTCGGGCCCGTCGGTAGAGTGCGGTCTGGTCTGGTTCGGTCTGGTCTGGTGCGGTGCGGTCGCGGTGGGCTCGCTCGGTGCGGTTTCGGGCCTTCGGTCTGGTTCGGTCTGGTCTGGTTTCGGTGCGGTCGCGGTCTCGGTTGCGGTGGCCCGGTGCGGTTGTTTCCGGCGCGGTTTCCCCGGTCCGTGGCCCGCTCTAGGCGGGGCGGGTTCCCCGGGGTCCCCGGTTCCCTGGCGGCGCGTTCGGCGCCCCGGTCCCGGGCGGGTGTTCCGGCCCTTCGGCGGCGTTTCGTGCCCCGTCGGTCCCCCGGTCGCCCCGTACTCGGTGTCTGGCCCTTGCGGCCGGTGAAGAGCCCCCGTTTTCGGGGGCTCTCGCTTTTATAAGGTAAGCCCGCCGCATTCTGTCTACCCCGACGGCATGTATATCGCCAGCGCCACCGCGGTGATGTTTAACGCCTCCGACCCGCAGGTGCCCGACGTGATAACCTCCAGCGTCAGCCTGACCAACTATATTCTAACCCCGGACTCTGACACGGTGGAGATCTCCACCTATACCGGGCCGTTCAACCTGCCCGAGGGCGCGCGCCCCCTGTACTACTTAAGCGTGGACCACGCCGGCAACTATGAATTCCCCAAAGCCACCACGGTCTATATAGACGCCACGCCCCCTGCCACCGAGCTGAGCGGCACCGACCTGGTGCTTTCGCCCGGCGGCGGCAACTACGCGTCCATCTCGGGCACGGTGACGTTGAGCGCCCTGGACCCGCTGGTTAACGGCGCGCGCAGCGGCCACTACAGGACGTTCTACCTGGTGGACAGGGAATTCCAGGATTGCCCCGCTATCGCGCAGTACCTGGCCGGCGGCCAGAGCCCCACGGGCCCTCCCGGCACCTGTGAGAACCCCATCTATGCCGGCCCTTTCTTCCTGCCCCCCGGCGAACACGCGGTGAACTACCTGTCTTTCGACAACGTCTGGAACGCCGAAAGCCCCAAAACCTTCCACCTTACCGTAACCGGCGGCGACACGGTGCCGCCTGTTGGGGTAAGGTCAATGGGGAAGCCCCCTAATATAAGGAGATAATATAGATGGGGGTTGAAAAGCGTGGGTTCGTCTGCTATAAACTATTTGGGATTTCCGGTTTGGGTTGAACAACACTGATTGGCTACACGGATTTTGCCGCCCATGAGCGGGAAGTAATTGCTTTGCAATATATAAAACATCAGGGGATACCGTATGAAAAAAACAACCGCATTGATTTTCTTAGCGCTGGTAATATCTTGTTCTAATGGCTATACCCAGGATAAGGCGAAGATGGGTGAAGCAAGAGCCGAAATGATGGCTAATGTCGATAAATTACTAACCAAGGCCGAGCGAAGTGTGAGTAACCCAAATAAACTCAATGATATTCTCTATGAATATAGTCATACCCCACCCAGAACCTACCTGACCAAAGAGGATCGCAGAGAGATTGCCAAACGGCTCATAAAGATTTTCTATGCCATTGACGAGTCATTGACCAGCATGGCCAACAAGTCTCGTATCATGGAGATCGTCGGTGCTTCTGATAATAGTCCGGAGGCGCACAAGTTTTTCCTTGATGTTCTTAATATCGATAATGAGGAATACCGCAAGATGGCTTTGTGGGGTATCCGCCCTACGGGTTTGCATGGAGACGACTTGTACGAGAAAATAAAGGCTTTAGAGCGAGATGGAAAGATTGCAAAGATTAGAAGTCTCCAGTGCATGACACGGGCCAATCCCAAGCGAGCTCTTGAAGAGATGAAGGTTATCTTAAAAACCACGAAGGACGTTAATGAATTTGTGGATGTGGGGGTAAATCTGCCATACCCTGACGGAGCTGAGCCGGAAGTGATGGACATAATTATAGACAGGTACCATGATTTTAAGAGTAGGGCTTCTTCTGCGGGGGAAGGGGCTGAAGCCCCAGAGGGTGCAATTGTATCTCAAAGGCTCTGGCCATATATCGATGTTCGTGAAGGGGCACGGCTTAAGAGTGCTTTAGAAATAATCGATGACAAAGGGGTGTGTGGGCCAAAAGATATCCCAATTCTCCGGAAGAAACTCAAAAGTTCAGACAGCGTTACGAGAGAGGCGACAGCGGATTTTCTGGGCAAACAGGTTTTCGGCGGCAACCTTCAGAAAGGAGCGGTCTTGCCAGTCCTTGAGGAGGCATATGGTCGCGAGACAGACCAAAAAGTCAAACAAAGAATGAAAATATTGCGCGAAAGATTGGGGGCAAAGTGAAACTCCAATTATTCCTAATTTGCTTGCTGCTGCCCTTGGCGGCGCATGCCCAAAATGGGAATACCCAGAGCCAGGAGGTAGGGGATGTTGTTTTTCGCTCATTGAAGAGTATATTTGGTGTACATCCTGATATCCATGGCGCTATATATCTTGGGCAGACGAATAAAACCGGCTCTACCCCGTCGTTGCCATTCAAACATACCATAATAGAAATGTCCGGTGTGCCTGACAATGGCACAGAGTGGGGGAAGGTCACTGAGGTGAATGGGATAAGGTATGTGAATTTTCAGGAGTTCCGCAGCGTTCATCCACCGTATTATGGCGCATTTGCGATAAACAATCCGGATTATCCGCTCCAGGTTATTACTCAAAGCCAGAGAAAATTGATTCTTGAGGCGGCAAAGAGCTTGTATAAGCGACGTGATGAGATTGTTTATGCTGTCAAACGTGGGGATTACCTGCTCCCAATCCCGACGAAGCTAATACGCAACTACTTTGCTGCGGGCATCGACGAAGAGGGAAATCTCATACTGCCAACAAGCTATACAGGTGACTACACTCAGATTATCATGATGCGCAGTGATGCCTTTGTGGAGTATTGCTACGCTTCCGCCGGCGTCCCCATAATGCCGAACAACCTGGCAACTTATAATGGCGCGTTGGCGCTTGTGTTGCGTGCCGCTGAACCGAATCTACTTCCTACGGATCAGAGAGCAAGAATGGTTGCGGCACAAGTAGAGAACCCTGCCCTTATAGCAAGAGACTCCTCCGGAAACGATATTTCCGGAGAGACAGGCCTGGACATAGTGACTTTTGAAATGTCCGACCAGCACTCTGGGCCGGGGCTGCTGAAAATACACCAAGCACCTGCCGCTGGCGGATACGGCAAGGATGACTTTCCTTTCTTACGGGAATTGATGAAGGGCGACCAGATACAAACAGGGAATATTCAAACCATTGTGCCTTTCCCTTACTCGCCTAAGGATGGCCTGGAAGAGGGCTTTTACACCGCTACTGCCTACGACCACGCGGGGAACAGCAGCTCTGAATTCAATTTTAAAATTCCCTGGTACGCGCTACACCGCGTGGATTCCACTTCGCCGCTTTACAGCGGCTTCGGTGGCGTCTCCATGGCGATGCCTAGCACTCTTGATCGGGCGCATACTTTCACATTCTCAGAGCCCACCGCTGGCGTCTCATCCGTTTCCGTCATCGGGCCGCAGGGCGAGCTTGTCTCCTGGAGCTTTGCTCCTCCGGTGCTCAGCACGGCCGCCGTCCTGGAGAACCTGCCCGTCGGGGAATACCAGGTCAAATCGTGGAACGCCGTCGGGGCGCTTACGTCTACGCCGTTTCGGATCGGGCAGCTTGATATTTCGGTGTCCTCCACGGCTTCGGCGCAGCAGTATCTCTACAATGACGTCCTGGAGCCCGGCACCTTCTATTTCAGGCTGCACGTGGCGGCGCAATCGCCTGACGGCTTGATAAAGGTGCAGTTGGAAGATGCCGCCGGGAAACTTATCGCCGAGAAAGTTGTAGAAGGGAACAGTGCCGAGGCCGAGCTTGATTCCGTCGGCATTCCGGCGTCGGTGGTCGCCACTTGCGCGGATCTGGGCGCGTGTTATGGCACCGGCGAATTTGGCCCCGACCACGAAAGCTATACGTTAAGGACTTTCAGCCCCAAGGGGAACACCGCCGCCATAAATATCGCCCTGGGGATGGCGGGGAACTCTTTTTTTGCCGGCGGCAACTACACCGCCAGCGGCGAGTACCGCAGCGCGGTGTATGACATCACTAAAGATTTTACTTTCCCGTATGTTCCCGGCGCCATTACAAAGAACTTCAGCGGACCTTCCATGACGGAAGCCGCCATATTTAACGATTTCCTGCCGAATCTGACGCTGTCCAACGAGAAAGTAGCCTGTGACGCCTCCCGGGAGATCTCTCCCGGAGTTGTCGGCACCGCCAGTTTTGTAGTCAGGACCAGCGACCAGGCTGACATGTCCGGCGCGCAGACCACCACCCTGAAGGCGGCCGAGTTATTTGTAACGGAGACCCCGGCCGGCACGCCCCCGCCGGATAGCTACTCTTGCCTGAAGATCTTCCACGCATCGGAGGAAACAGACAGACATCTCTGCACCAGGCTGACTTCTGAAGATAAAGTTATGTCGCCGCTCAAGAGGTACGTGCAGGGGGAGGTGGTTTATAACAGCGCCCGCGCTATAAATATCCCGTCCTCGGCCACGTGCGACCCGGAGACCAACCTCACCAACGGCGTAACCGCGGAGCTGGACGCGAACACGCAGATATACTTCGACGGCCATTACCTGAACGCCGGCCTTGAGCCAGCCCTGGATGGGGACAATATAGCCGCAGGCGGAAATATCTCGGCGCCGCTCGCTTCCGGCGTGGATATCCGCTTTGACAATGTCGCCTCCCGCGGCCGGCTTGGCACTTCGCTGATAACCAGCCGCCCGCCCGCGGGCTACGCGCTGGTCCCCAAGGACACCACTTTTGAAATAGAGCCCGACGCGAACCTTTCTTTTACCGGCGGCGCCAATATCAGCTTCAAGTACGACCCCGCCGGCCTGACCGCCGCCCAGGAGCAGCGCCTTAAACTTGCGAAAGTCATAGACCCGGCTACCGGCAAGTATGAAGTACTGGACTCGGTGCTGGACGGCGCCAATAAGACTATTTCCGCCAATATCACGTCGTTCTCCAGGTTCATGGTGCTCGCCCCGGAGTACTCCGACCCGCAGGCCGCGCAGGGCGGCTCCGTAAACGGCTCGCCCGAGCTGGAGTTCCTCTCCGGCGTCCCGGTTGCCCTGAACCAGTATGACATGACCGGCGCGCCGGGCCAGGCCACGCTGGCCGCGCTTAAGTCCGCCGATAAGCTCCCGGTGGGCAATGTTTACCGGGTGGAGGCCTCCACTGGCACTTTCGAGCCCTCCGGGGCCATAAAACTGCGCTATTCCGCGGCGAATGTGGCCATGCTCGGGGTTCCCGAGGATTCGCTGGCCGTCTACGGGTTCACTGAGGCCGGGGACCTGTACCGGCTGCCCTACCTTACGCTGGATAAAGACAACAAGGTGCTCACCGCCCGCGTGCCAACGGCCGCCTACCCGCTTTACGCGGTGCTGGCCAGCTCCGCCCAGGCGGAGAACATCCCGCCCTCCGTCTACCCCGACGGCATCTCCCCGGTGACTAACATAAGCTTCGGCGGCCCCGTGTTCCCGGCGGACGACGGCATGTATATCGCCAGCGCCACAGCGGTGATGTTTAACGCCTCCGACCCGCAGGTGCCCGACGTGATAACCTCCGGCTTCAGCCTGACCAACTATATTCTAACCCCGGACTCTGACACGGTGGAGCTCTCCACCTATACCGGGCCGTTCAACCTGCCCGAGGGCGCGCGCCCTCTGTACTATCTAAGCGTGGACCACGCCGGCAACTATGAATTCCCCAAAGCCACCACGGTCTATATAGACGCCACGCCCCCTGCCACCGAGCTGAGCGGCACCGACCTGGTGCTTTCGCCCGGCGGCGGCAACTACGCGTCCATCTCGGGCACGGTGACGTTGAGCGCCCTGGACCCGCTGGTTAACGGCGCGCGCAGCGGCCACTACAGGACGTTCTACCTGGTGGACAGGGAATTCCAGGATTGCCCCGCTATCGCGCAGTACCTGGCCGGCGGCCAGAGCCCCACGGGCCCTCCCGGCACCTGTGAGAACCCCATCTATGCCGGCTCTTTCTTCCTGCCCCCCGGCGAACACGCGGTAAACTACCTCTCTTTCGACAACGTCTGGAACGCCGAAAGCCCCAAAACCTTCCACCTTACCGTAATCGGCGGCGACATGGTGCCGCCGGAGACTTCCCTCATAATCGACGGTTCCACAATCCCTGCCGGCGTTACCGCAGAGATCGCCCCTGAAACCCTGACAACCATTTCAGCCATAGACCCCGTTTCCACCGGGACCGTCTCTGGCTTGAAAGATATCTATTTCCTAATCGACACAACGCTAGATGCTTGCGGAGAGATGGGACCCGTGGTGTCCACCGCGCCCTCCGGCAGTTGCCAGAATTATCTATATACCGGACCTTTCTCGCTGTCAATTGGCACCCATACGGTGTACTACACCGCGGTGGACAACGTTGGGAACATGGCGACAGTAAAAAGCGCGAGAATAATGGTTAAGCCGGATCTCATTAACCCGGCTTTGCATCCGTTCTATGAACTGTTTTCTGCCTTCGGAGCTCCCGGCTCCGGCCCAGGGCAGTTCAACGCGTACGACGTTAAATTCGACAAGGACGGGAACGCTTTATTGGCCGACAGCGACAATCTCCGCATACAGAAATTCTCTCCCGCCGGAGAATTCATAAGCATGTTCACCGTCAAGAACTATGGTCATTCCTATTTCTACGCGCCCTTGCAGGTGGCGCCGTGTCCCAACGGGGACATCTGGGTCAGCGATTATGGCACGAAGCTCATGCGGTTTACCGCCGACGGCACATTCCTGCGCGAGATGTACATCCAGGATATGGATGAGTTCCATGGGGGGTATCCCAAAAATATAGTCTGCACCGCCGAGAATGAAATATATTTCCTTACCTGGGCGAACTATATCTTCCGATTGGACAGCCAGGGGAACAAGCTTGGCGAGATAGCGGTAAGCAATAGCGGAAGCTATCTTAACGGCCTGGGGCGCGACAGCGCAGGCAACCTTTACACGTACCATAACACTACCGGCCAGATCCGCAAATACGCGAAGGCGGGTAATCTGGTCGCCTCCTGGCCCAGCGCTACTGGTGCAGGATCGGATATGCACGCCGGGGTTTCCGTGGATTCCTTTGACAATATTTATCTCTCAAGGTTCGGCAAGCCGCTTGAAATATACACAAGCACCGGCGGTTTTATAGGTGCCACGGCAAGTGTGCTCGGCCAGGAGGGTTCCCAATACTTCATATCCGCAATAGGAAATGCCTATAATCCCCGCAGCGGTGACCTATATCTCGCGGAAGGCAGCCGGGTGAAAATACTGCAAATGGACTTTAAAGCGCCGCCGGCGCCTGTCATCGTAAGCCCTCCCGCCGGGGCCACTGTATTGGTTTCGTCACCGCTGATAACCGGCCAGGCCGAGATCTCCAGCCTGGTGCGGATATATGACTATGGGACTTTGATCAAGGAATTACAGACGAACACTTCCGGATATTTCGCATTTAGTCTCCCCGCAGAAGCTTTCGGGGGGCATTCGCTTTCGGCGCGGGCGGCCGACGCCGCCGGCAATCTGTCTGAGCCGTCGGCCACGGCGGCGCTGCGCACCGCGGGGCTCAACGCCCCGGTGTTTGCCCAGCCTCTCGCCGGGCCCAGCGCCCCCGGAGTTTTCGACACCAGCGCCACCGTGACTGGGGATTTTAACGGCGACGGGATGCTGGATGTCTTCGGGATAGGCAGGGCTTCCGGCTATAACTATGGCGGATATGCTTTGTATAAGGGCCTTGGGAGCGGCGCTTTTGTGACGGTATCCACCGGCGCGATAGCCGGTTACAGCGACAACCTGGAAGCCGTGGCCTACGATTTTAACGGTGACGGACACCTGGACGTGGTGACGGGCATGACAGCCGTCGGTCTGGGTATAGACTATCTGATTACCTTAAAAGGCCGCGGTGACGGCACTTTTGACGCTCCGCAGGTCGGCGACCTGGTTGGAGTCCGCCCGGATATGCTGGTAGAGGATATGGACAAGGACGGTCTCGCGGACCTTGTGCTGTCGGCAAGCAACGGGGTGCGTGTTTACTGGGGCAATTCGGCCGGAACTTTTTATCTTTACACTTCAACTCCAGTTCCGCCGGGAACTCACACCGCCGGGTCTTATTCCTCTTATTGTAACGGCGGACTGGCCTCGGCGGATTTCGACGGCGACGGGAACACCGACCTGGTTTTCCGCAATGCCGTCCTGTTTGGCAACGGCCGCGCCGGTTTCGGAACGGCCAGGTTCCTGGCGCTGCCCGTACCTTTCTATGGAGAGATATGCGACGCGCAAAGCCCGGACCTGAACGGCGACGGTGTTCCGGACGTAGCCCTTACCGGATATAGAGAAAATAAAGTCCTTTCTTTCCTCAACCTCGGCCAAGGAAAGTTCATGCCCGCCGGCTCAGTAACGGTGAACAAACTCGCCTTTGAAAGCGTGGCGGCGGACCTGAATGCGGACGGCAAAGAGGATATAGCTCTGTCTCCCGGTGGAGCCGATGCGCTGATAGTGCTGGCCGGCCGCGGCGACGGCACCTTTGCCGGCCCCTACACTTATGCTAGCGGAGGGACGCCGGGAGAAGTATGGGGACTGGGCGGGTTGAGCGCCGGGGATATAGACCTGGATGGACGGAAGGATATAGTGATGGCCTCCTCCATACTCTATCTGCCGGGGAGAACCGTCAACAGTTTCATGAGCTACCTTAACCGGGCGGATGTGCCGGACTGGACCCCGCCCGGCGAGGTGGAGATCGACGCGCAGGCCGATGCCGCCAATGGCATCACGGTGCGCTGGACCGCGCCCGGCGACGACGGTCTTTCCGGCCGCGCCGCTCTTTATGACCTGCGCTACTCGGAACTGCCCATAACCGACGTCAACGCGTTCTCGGCGGCTACCCGCGTGACCGGGCTTGCCGTGCCCAGCCCTGCCGGCCAGCCGGAGGCGGCGACGGTCGGCGGACTTACCGGTGGCGTAACCTATTACTTCGCCCTTAAGACAGCCGACGAGGCGGGGAACACTTCCGGGTTATCCGACAGCCCCGGGGTTTTTCTCAAGTTCCTGTTCACCAGCACGGTAGTGGTCGGTGAACTGCCGGAAATGACGTTCAGCGCCTCCACCCGGGCAGAGGCGGAGCTGATAAGCGGCGTTTCAGGCCCCGGCGCCGTAGTGCTTGGCGCCGCCGCGGAGGCTGGCCTGACCCTGGCCAGTAATCTCTATGAGATCGGGCCTGAAGGCAGCTATGATCCGCCCGCTACGCTGACATTCGCATATTCCCCTGCCGCTATCGCGGCCTTAGGGCTGAGCGAGGATGATATCGGGATATATGAACACTTCAGCGAGAGGGGCTGGGTCCTGCTTGAAGGGCAGACTATCGACAGGACTGCGCATACCATAAGCGTGCCCGTAACTCAAATATCGTCGATATTCGCTATTTTTGGAACTGTAAAGGACAGAGCGGCACCGCAAACAAGTATGGCCGTGTGGTGTGCTACTCTTTCAGGGAACTGCCGCGCAGCCGGGCCGGATGGTGTTGTTTACGCCGACGCCGTCTCAACGATATCCTTTACCGCCGCCGACCCGGTCCTCTTCGGGACAGCTACCGGGGTTTCGTTCACGGAATTTAAAGTGGACGGCGCTGCGGATTTCGTGAAATATGCACAGTCCTTCACGCTCGCGCCCGGGATGCATGTCGTGGCTTACCGCAGCGGCGACTACGCCAGTAATCTGGAGCCTCTGCGCGAGGCAAAAGTATTTTTCGACGCCGAGCCTCCAGTTATCAAAATATCCTCCCCGACGGCCGGGGCGGTATTCAATGCCGGCCGCGGCCCTGTAGTAATAGCCTTTTTACTGACGGACAATGCCGGCCCGGCCCCGAGTTACAGCGGCGTTATCCGGCAAACGGCAGATAAAGGCTCTCCCCGCGGGGAACGCCCCGGCATGGTAGCCGTGTCTTCGACCACTCTGATCGCGCCGCTCGACATAGACGACGGCTTGTGGCGAATAGAGGTGGAGGCTGAGGACGCAGCCGGTAATTCCACACAGGCTGTTTCAGGTGTTTTTGAAGTGATACATGACACCATTGCGCCGGTGACGGTCCTGCTGGTCGGGGAGCCCAAGCTGACGGATGGAAGCGTTTATATAAGTTCGGCCACGCCGCTGCAGCTCTCGACAACGGATGACATGCTCATCGGCGGGGACGGGCAGGGCGTGGGAGTGGAATCCGCTTATGCCTCGCTCGACGGCGGGCCTGCCGCGCCCGTCACTGGCGCTGTTTTTATCTCGGAGGAAGGGGCGCACATGTTCACATATTACAGTGTGGACAAAGCCGGCAATGCGGAATCGCCCAGGGTCGCTGAGTTTATGGTGGACAACAGCGCTCCCGAAGTATCACATGTTGTAACCAGCCCGGCTTTCTTCGGTGAGGAGCTATATCTTTCGACGTCGTCGGTCATCGGCCTGTCGGCCGTGGAGCCGCCCTCTTCGGGAGCGGCCAGCGGTCTTGCGGGCATTTTTGTCGCCGAATCAACGGACACTTACGCCGTCTACGCCGGTACCTTTACGGCTCCGGAAGGCGCTCACGCGTACAATTATTACGCGACAGACCGGCTTGGGAACACCGGAGCGGCAAAAACTTTAATCCTCAAAGTGGATGGCGCCGCACCTGTGTCCACCATGGCATTCTCCGGCGCCGCTACGGCCGGCGCGGTTGGCAGAACAGTGATATCTTCGTATACCAGCATGGGATTCGTCGCGGAAGATATTGTGTCCGGCGGGGTGGCTTGTGGGGTGGGCTATATCCTGTATTCCGTGGATAACGGCACGGCCGCGGTATATGCGAGCACTTTTACGCTGCCCGAGGGTCTGCATGACATTTCCTACCAGGCTGTGGACAACGTGGGAAATACCGAGTCGGTACGGACCATTGCGCTGCAGGTAGGCGCCTCGCGCCCGGTGGAACTGAGACTTGAGCCATCCACGATAAACCTCAAGAGCGAGGGACAATACGTGGAAGCAAAGTTGACCGTCTCGAGCTCGGCGGGTGCGGCCTTTATCGAAGATACAATATGCATAACAAGCATCAATGACGCGCCGCTTGCCACACCTATCTGCGCGCTGCCGGCGAACGGCAATGAAAAGAATGACAACCAAAAAGTCCAATCCGCTAGCATAGAAGTCCAGTTCGACAGACAGGCGCTCATAAATGTATTGTCGGCAGATAGCCTGGTAAAGCTCGTGGTTGAGGGCTCCTTTGAGGACGGCTCTTATTTCTCGGCGGAAGACTATCTGCGTGTTATAAACCCGGTCCGGATACGCAAGATACAGGGGGGGAAGGTGAGGCATCTGTCCTTGGCCGGTGTTGATATTCCCGCCGAGGCCTTAAAAGGGGATACGGACATAACCGTAGTCACAGTTGTCGAACGCGCCGGCGAACAGCAAGAGCGCGCCGCGCGCGCCTCTGAAAGAGGATTACAGCGCAGGGGCGATATTTATGAATTCGGCCCAGAGGGAGCTGTTTTTGAAACAACCGTGGTCCTCGTGCTGCCCTACGACAGTCTTGATCCTGGCAGTGAAAAACTTAACATCGCGTATTGGAATGTTTCAACAAAAGATTGGGAGATATTGGAATCAGAAACAGACTCCGCGGAAAAGGTCGTAAAAGCTAAAGTGAGACATTTCTCGCTGTATCAGGTGGTTGCCTCTACGGGGTCCGCCCGGGCAATTCGGGCTTCCGTGTCGGCTAATGTGTCAGCAGGACCTTCGCAGGAGTTCCGTCTCGGCGAGGTTTATGTCTACCCCAACCCGGCCAAGAATGGCCAGGCCCCCACTATCCACCTGGAGTGCGGCCTAGCCGACAGCGTGAACATCAAGATCTACACTGTAAGCGGCCGCGAGGCGCATGAACACACCATAACCAGCGCCCCGGCTGTGTTGGACGACGGCAATGGCCTCAGCTACGCCTATGAATATACCTGGAACAGCCATATTCCAAGCGGCGTGTATTACTACTTCATCGAGGCCGAGCGTGCCGGCAAGAAGATCAAGAAGACCGGCAAGTTTGCCGTGGTCAGGTAAGGGGGACATATGAAAAACAAAAACACCCCTGACATGCTCAATCGGATGGTCTACCTGCTTTCAAGGCCGTGGGCCTTTGGCGCGGCGCTGTTGTTCGTGCTTATTCCTTCAACAAAGCTCAGCTCGGCGCTTGAAAGCGGCGCCGAGTTCCTGCGCATAGACACCGATGCGCGGGCGGGGGCCATGGCTTCTGCCGGCGCGGCTTCGGCTTCCGGCATAAGTGCAATGGCTTATAACCCGGCAGGCATAGTCAGCATGGGCCGGGGGGAGGGCACCATAAGCCACAGCGCCTGGTACCTAGGCTCGGCGCACGACTTTGTAGGCGCCGGGGTTACCCTGCCGGGCGCTGGCGGCTGGCGTGCCGGGCTTAGCTTTAACCGGCTTTCCAGCGGCTCCATGGAGGGCCGCGGCGCAAACCGCACCCGTACCGGCGGCTATACCGCCTACGACCAGGCTGTGGGTTTGGGTCTGGCCAGGCGCTACGGGGCTTACAGCGTGGGCGGCACGGTGAAATATATCGAAAGTTCAATAGCCGGGGTTAAAGGCAGCGGCTATGCCGTAGACCTGGGGCTGAAGCGGGGGATAAGGGGCTTGCCGGTAAGCATGGGTTTGTCGGTGCAGAACTTGGGGCCCGGGATAAAGTATATTTCACAACGGGACCAATTGCCTTTAAGCGTAAGCGCGGGCATAATGTTCATGCCGGTGGCCGGGTTCATGCTTAACTTCGACGCCAAGCGTTATGTGTACGACAAGTACACGGCCTACAGCCTGGGCAGCGAGTATGCACTATTCGGCGGGCCCGAGAGCATGTCCGGGCTGGCGCTGCGCGGCGGGTTGATGGGTGGCGGCAATGCCGACAGCGCGGCGGGCGCGTTCACCGCGGGGGCGGGGATAAAGGTGATGAACGCGGACCTGGACTACGCTATGTCGCCGGAGGGGAAGCTGGGCAGTGTGCAGCGGATCACGCTGAAGAAGAAGTTCTGATTGGCCCTTGCGGCCGGTGAAGAGCCCCCGTTTTCGGGGGCTCTCGCTTTTATACGGCAACGCAAGAATTGTTATTATAGAGGTCCATGGCCATCCCGCACAAGTTAAAAACGCTGCTGACCGACCCGCTGCTCCTGCTGCTGGCGGCCGGCATTGCGGCGCGCTGGTTCCTGCTGGGGAGCGGTTCCCTTACCATAGACGAGATAGGTACGCTGGTCATTGCCCGGCAGCCGCTGCCGGACCTTATCCCCTACACGCTGCACCTCGGCTTCAACCCGCCGCTGTTTAATTTCTTCACCTCGCTCTGGCAGTCGCTGGGCGAGGGCGCGCTATGGCTGCGCGCGCTGCCTTTTATCTTCAGCGCGGCGGCGCTGGCCGCCTACCGGAGTTTCTGTAAAGAATTTTTCAGCGCCGACCCTGAAAGCGGGGCCGCCGCGGCGCGGCTGGCGGTGTTCCTGGGCGCCTTCTCGCCGTTCTGGATAAACCTGGGCCAGCAGTTCCGTATGTATTCGCTGTTCCTGTTCCTCGCCATCCTGGCCAACCATCTTTTCCTTAAGCTCCTTCGCGGTACTGCGGCCCCGCGCCACCGCGCGGCTTACGGCGTGGTGCTGCTGCTGGGCCTGTATACCCATTACTATTTCGGTTTCGTCTGGGCGGCGCAGGGGCTCACCACGCTGGTCTTCGTTAAGGAAGGCCGCGGGCGGCTGGTGCTTACGCAGATAGGGGCCATGCTGGTTTTCCTGCCCTGGCTGGCCGCGGGCATAAAGGCGGTGGGCGTAGTGTCCGGCGTGCAGAGCATGGACTGGAGCTCGCCTTTTACTTTTCTAGGCAACTTCCTGCTGGGCTGGGGCACGGTAGACATGCTCATCCCGCGGTGGCTGGCCGCCGCCGGCGTGCTGGGCTTCTGCGCCGCGGCCGCGGGCCTGTGGCGGCTTAAGACCCGCCGCGCCGAGCTGCTGCTGGCCCTGCTGCACATAGCGCTGCCGCTGCTGTCGGTGCCGGTGCTGGAGCTGCTCACCGGCAACTCCTTCTCCATGCCGCGCTACTGGCTGTTCATCACGCCCTTCTACTACCTGCTGCTGGCCTACGCCGCCGAAGGCCTGGCCGGCTGGCGCCGTTCGACCGCCAGGATACTCCTGGCCGCCGCCGTGGTCGGCGGACTTTGCGCCTACTATGTGCTCAAAATAAAAGTGGATCCTTTCTTTCTGCCGGCCGCCCGGAGAATAGAGCAGGTGACCAGGCCCGGCACGCTGGTGCTGCACACCTCGGCCTACTGGTATATGCCGCTCAAGTATTATTACGCGCCGGGGTTCCGCCACTGCATTATCGCCTCGCCCGGAGAGGAGAACGGCTTTCTGGCCACCGGCTGGCTGCCGGACCATTGCGTGATCGGCTCGCTCAAGGACCCGCAGCTGGCGGCCGAACCTTTCCTGCTGGTGGACCCGTACCGCAAGGCTACCGGCCAGCTCCTGTCGCCGGCCTCGCGCCGCCTGCTGGGCGAGGCCAAACTGATGCCTTAGCGGCCCGCCGCGGCTTTTGTATAATAAAAAGCGGTAAAAAACAAAAGGGGTCCGAATTTAATGAAGAAAATATTAGTCAGGGCAGGCGTCGGCCTGGGCGTGCTTATCCTTATCGCCCTGATAGCGCTGATCCTTGTGCGCAAGCGTACCGCCGAGTGCCGGCAGGGACAGGGCTCCGTGGCCATAGAGGCCTGCTCCTTCCTGATAAATACATTTCCCAAGGACGCTATCCTGCCCTACCTGGACCTGCGGCGCGGCCATTACGCCGTGGCCGGGGCCAAGCTGGCCGAACTGGAAGACATGAAGCGCATGATCGCCATGGTAGAGAGCGGCAGGGTCCCTCTGGCTGACCCCCTTAAGGCCGCGATCTATGAGAAGGCGGCCGAGGCCTACGCCAAGAACAATAACAAGGAAGAAGCCCTTAAGGCCGCCGATAAGGCCATACAGCTGGGTTCCAGGGACGGCAGCGTGCACATGATGCGCGGCCTGGCCCGCCTGGAGGCCGAGAAGTACGCCGACGCCATAGCGGATTTCAAAGCGGCCGAAGGGTTCGGCTATAAGCAGCTGCAGCTTTACATGAGCCTCGGCGCCGCCCACCTCGGGGCCGCCGACTACCTGAGCGCCTACCAGGTGCTCAAAAAATGCGAGGGGATGGCCGCCGCGCCGCAGGACGTGGGGCTTATCAACAGGCAGCTGGGTCTGACCAGCTTTGAGCTGAAGAGCTACCAGGAAGCCCTGGACCATATGACCAAGGCCCTGCTGGCCGGCCCCTGCCCGGACTGCTCCGCCGTTATCAAGATGTCCCAGGAATTCCTGAAGCCCAAACCCAAGCCCAGGGCGTCGCCCAGGAAAAGAACCCGCCGCCGCTGAAAACTTTAAATCTTAAGATCGAGCCAGAGAGGGTTGTTTATGTGGAGAAACATCGCAGCTTCCGTCATAGTGGTCACGGCCATAGCGGCCGCCTGGTACGCTTTCTCTCCGGTGGAGAGCGGCCGTGACGTTATCCACGTGATAGTGGCGCGGCAGGACCTGCCCAAGGGCACGGTGCTGACCGAGGACATGCTGGAGACCCGGACCCTGCCCCGCGCCTACGCGCAGCAGGGCGCCATAGAGGTGCGCATGATGACCGACATAAAGCTGCCCGTCGGGCTGGCCACGGCGGTGCGCATAAACAAGGGCGACCAGGTGACCCAGAACTGCCTGGTCTCCTCCGGGGCCAAAGCCGCGCCCGAAGCCGCCGACAGCAAAACCCGGTCCCGCGACCATTACCAGGAAGGCCTTAAATATTTCCAGAACTCCAACTACCAGGCCGCCGTCTCCGAATGGCGGCAGGCCGTCAAGCTGGACCCCGCCAACAAAGATGCCGCCGCCGGGCTGGAGCGCGTGAGACAGATCACCGCCAAGTAAGCTCGCCGCGGACGCGCAAAAAAAGCCCCCGTTAGCGCGGGGGCTTTTTTGTTGTGCCGGCCGACTTTTATTTGTGCTTTTTGCCGGAATAAGGCCGCAGCGTCTCGCGGATTATCAGGTAGGTGCGCTTCTGCAATTCGGCGGGCCTGTCTTTAACTATGCCGAGGATCCTGGTTTCCCAGGAGGAAGGCTTGCTCTCGGGGGCTTTTTCCTGCAGCAGGTCGGCGATCTTGACCTTGAGGGCCGCAGAAAGTTTTTCCAGCGTGGCCAGGCTGATCTTTTTAGTGCCTCGCTCTATCTGTCCTATGTAGCTCGGGTGCAGGCCGGCGCGCTCGCCCAGTTCTTCCTGGGACCAGGCGTGTTTCTTGCGGTGAGCGCGCACCGAGGAGCCAAGCGCGGAGTAAATGTCGGTCTTCATGTTGATGCCTTATATTTTTGCAATCAACCGGGGGCGCTTACTAGAGCCCTAAAGGTTTGTAAAATACAAACCCTGTAGTATTGACACAGAAACCAATATTTTATAAGTTTATGGCAGGGAACGGTGTTTTAACCCGGCGGCGTACGCCGGTGGGGGGTGGGGGTTATGCGCACTAAAACTATACTTATCGTTGAGGATGAGGCCGTATGGCGGCGTCTGTTGGGCCTGCTGTTCAGGGAGCGCGGCTATACCGTTATCCAGGCGGCTTCCTGCGCCGAAGGCCTTGAGGCGCTCAGACGCTACAAGATAGACTGCGCCATAGTGGACTTCAACCTGGGCGACAGCAGAGGGGACATTGTCTGCGCGGCCATACGCGAACGGGACAGCGGGCTTAAGACCCCGGTGATCTTTTTCACGGCCGATCCGGGCGCCGCGGAGTATATGAGCGGGCCGCACCGGGCGGACATGCTGGTGTTCAAGGACCGGCCCGTGATGGAACTGCCCGGCCTTATGTCCAGCCTTTTTCAGGCGGCGGCCTAAGGCGGCGGCTTCCCCGTCCGCGCTCCGACAACACGCTGTCGGGTTAATGTTTTATAATTAACCTATGAAGACAGTTAAGGCCTCGCCGGTGCTGGAGGGGGACAAGACCCTCGGGTTCCCGCACGCGCTGCTCATCAGCGCCTCGGCCGGCTCGGGCAAGACCTACACGCTCACCCAGCGCTACGTGCAGTTCCTCCTTTCGGAGCGGGTGCCCAACAACGATATCTCCGGCATCCTCGCCGTCACTTTTACCAATAACGCGGCCAAGGAGATGAAGGCCCGCATCCTCGCCTGGCTTAAAGAGCTGGCGCTGGATAAAAATTGCGCCAAGATGGACGAGACCCTGGCGCTGGTGTCGCTGTCGCGGGAGGCGGCGCACGCCCGCGCGCAGCAGCTGGTAGAGCGCGTGATCGCCAATTATTCTGATTTTCACATCCAGACCATAGACAGCTTCCTCGCCCGGGTAATGAGCGCCTCGGTGGACGAGCTGAAGCTGCCGCTGCGGGCCGAGATCACCATGGCCTATGACGTGCTCATAGACCTGGCCTTGTATTCCCTGTTCTCCCGCATCGGCAAGGCGGACCTGCCGGCCGAGGCGGTGGACAAGTTCCTGGCCGTGCTGCCCAAGACCGGCACGTACCCGTGGAACCCGGCCGGGCGCGTGAAGGACCACTTCAACAGCTTCCTCAACCAGGAAGGCAAGACCGCCGGCCTCATAAAGAACGCCTCCGGCGACTACGAGGCCGCGCTGAAGGCCAAATTCTCGGCCATGCTGAAACAGTGCGAGGGCCTGGTAAAACGTTTCGGGAAGGAATACGTGAAGGGCAGCGCCGCCGCGGCCCTGGAGGCCGGCGGTCTGACCGATTTCCTCGCCGCCTACAGTTTCACCTTCGGCATCTTCAACGGCGTTAAGAAAGGCAAGTTCCCGCCGGGCTGGGAGAAGGACATAGACCGCCTCAACGAGCTGGCGGTGGAGCTGACCGAGCTGAACGCCGTGGCTTACTACTATCCCTACGTCGGCATCTACGACCGGTTTAAGACCGAGCTGGAGCGCGTCAAGCGCGGCAAGACCGATGTCATCCACATAAACGATATCGCCAAGAAGCTCGCCGCCTACATCAACGACAAGAACGTGCCCGAGATCTACCTGAAGCTCGGCGAGCGCATCTCCCATTTCCTGATAGACGAGTTCCAGGACACCAACCGCCTGCAGTGGGACGTCATCCGCCCGCTGGTGGAAGAGAGCCTCTCCAAAACGGGCTCGCTGTTCGTGGTGGGTGACATCAAGCAGGCCATCTACATGTTCCGCAACGCCGACTACCGGATCATGCGGGACCTGCTGGACAAGGCCGAGGGGAAAAAAGAAACCGCCGACAATCTTTCGCTGGAGCCGCTGGGCAACGAGCTTAAATATGTGAACCTGCCGGTCAATTACCGCTCCGACGGCGAGGTGCTGGGCTACGTGGACGACCTGTTCAAGAACAAGTTGAAGAATTCCCCCGGGCTGATAGGCGAGGATATCACCGAGCTGACCACCTACGAGCAGCACGTGCAGCCGGGCCGCGTGAAGGACGGCTACGTTAAGACCGCCGTGCTGGAGACGTACGACCTGGACGAGCCGGACGGCCAGAAGGAGTGGCTGCTGGCCGCCGTGCGGGGCGCGCGGGAGCGCTACCCTCTGGGCGAGATCGCCATCCTGGTGGCCAAGAACAAGCGCATAGAGCCGGTGGTAGAGTGGCTTACCGAGGCCGGCATCCCCGTGGCTTCGCTCAGTTCGCTCGACATCCGCAAACGCAAGGTGGTGGCCGAGCTGGTCTCCTGCCTGAAATTCCTGGAGACCCCTTCCGACGACCTTTCTTTCGCCGACCTGATCACCGGCGACATCTTTACTAAATTGACCGGCCTTAAACGCGGGGAGATGACGGAGTTTATCTTCTCCGCCCGCGCCAAGGACCGCAACGCCATCCTTTACGCCGAGTTCCGCAACCATCCGGAGTACGGCAAATACTGGGACCAGTACCTGGACGAACCTTTCCGTAAGGTGGGCTACCTGCCGCTCTACGAGCTGGTTTCGCGCCTCTATTCCGGCTTCAGGCTCTTTGCCAATTTCCCCGACGAGCAGGCCTTCCTGTCCCGTTTTCTGGACGCGGTCACCACCCTGGAGGCCGAGGGCGTAACCAGCCCGCGCTCTTTTGTGGAGTACGCCTCCGTGGAGGACGAGGACAAGGCCAAGGTGTTCTCCATCGCCCTGCCGGAATACATAGACGCCGTGCGCGTGATGACCTTCCACAAGAGCAAGGGCCTGGGTTTCTCCGTGGTGATAAACCTGATGTACGACGAGCGGGACCAGAGCGACCCGATGTATTTCGAGGAGAGGGGCGGCGAGATCCACGTCTACCATATCACCAAGGAGGCGGCCGCGCAGTCGGTCAAGCTGCGCCCGGTCTACGAGGGCCGCCGCAACGACGGCAGCGTGCAGGACCTCAACGTCCTCTACGTCATCTCCACCCGCGCCCGGCACGAACTGTACAATCTGGTCATCAAGAAGACCCGCAAGAGCCCGCCCAAAGAAGCCCGGCTGATAGACGTGTTCGAGACGCAGGAGCTGGGCAGGCCCTCGGCGCAGGTGCCGGAACACAGGGCGCCGTCCGGGCCGGTGGAGGTGGTCTCCGTGGCGGGCCGCCCCGAGCAGCGCTTCGAGGCGCTCAAGCCCACCTATCACACCTTCGCGGACGTGGCCGAGGGCGAGCTGGTGCACGCCATCCTGGCCCGTTTCGTGGAATTGCCCGACGACCTGCGGCCGGCCCTCTTGGCCGCTTTCGACGAGCTGGCCCCCGGCTACCCGTTCAAGTTCGACAAAGAGCGCATGGTGAACAACCTGATGGGTTTCCTGAACGGCTCCGAGGCGCAGGAGCTGTTCATGCCGGTCCCCGGCCGCCAGGTGCTGGTAGAGGCTGAGTTCATAGACAGGAACGGCGCCCTCTTCCGCATGGACCGCGTGCTGGTGGACGCCGGAGAGGTCACCGTAGTGGACTTCAAAACCGGCCGCGAGAACACGAAAAAATACTCCGCCCAGATGAAGGGCTACCTCTCCATCGCGGCCGAGGTCTACGCCCGGCCGGCCAGGGCGCTGCTGGCGTACGTGGACCTGGTAAAAGTAGTGCCGCTGCAGGTCGCGGATTAACCCATGAAAATTTTATACTCCCTGATGCTGCTCTGCCTGGCGCTCGGCGCCGGTGCGGCGCGGGCCGAGGGCTGGACGGTCAAGGCGAGGGTCGTTAACGGCAAGGAAACTTATTGGCACGCGCAGGCCAGCCCTGTCGGGAAGCAGGCCAGCTTCGCGGGCAGGCCGCAGATGCGGGGCGGGGGGCCGGCGCGCGAGCTGATCCTGCATACCTACCTGCACGCCCCGGAGGACGGGCTCTTAAGACTGGACTACCAGGTGGAGCTGGCCGGCGCGCAGAAGGCCAGGCCGCCTTTTCAGGCCCAGGGCAAGGTGCTGCTGCGCCCGGGCAAGCCCGTGCTGGCCGCAGCGGCTGGCGGCTGGAAATTTATAGTTGAGCTGCAGGGAACTGCGGAGGGAAAAGCCCGGGGTAGAGCGGGCGGCACCCTGGAGACCAGTCTGAAATGCGGCAGGGTCTCCTACCCGGCGACTTTCTCCTACCTGCCGGACGAGCAGTACAGCGCCGTGCTCTACAGCGGGTCGGGCGACGAGCCGCGCAGGTTCATGGTGGGGCTGCTGCCCAACGGGTCGGCGCTGGACGGCACCTTTCTGCTGCAGTATACGGTGCTGCTTAAAGAGGGCAGGGAAACCCTGGCAGAGGGCCAGGGCGAGCTGCCGCTGGTCCCCGGCGGCGGCCGGCGCGCCGCCCCGGCAGGCGATTGCGTCTTTTCGGCCAGGGCCCTGCGCTAAAAATACAAAATCAGTTGTTGGCGCCCACGGGGCCGCCGGGAGTGTCGTTGATAGCGTCCGCGCCGTCCGCAGGCGGCTTTAGCTGCCGTGCCTTCGCAATGCAGGCGTCCTGGCGGCGCAGGGCTTTCTGCTCCAGCCTGGCCGACTCGGCCTTGGCCTTGTTCAATAGCGGCTCGAGGGTTGCCACGCAGGCCTTGTCGCAATCGCCCTTATCCTTCGGGCAGCAGCCCATCAGGGTGTTGGTGATGTCGGTTACCTTCTTCATCGCCGCTTCCCGGGCCTTCTTCTCCTTCGGGGAAGGGTTGAGGCAGGCCAGCAGGTCGTCGCAGTTAAGCAGCCCTGTGTCGTAGACGGTGCGGCCGGCCATGAAATCCGGCTTGCGGTCCTTGCATTCCTCCCAGTCCATCTTCGCCAGGAAGTACGGCGGCATTGCGCCGGGCTTTGAAAATTTTACGCAGAAGCAGCGGCGCTGCGCCGCGTCCACCGGCTCGGCGGCTCCCGCCGGCCGGGCCGCCAGGAGAGCCAGTACAATAAGATACGCGCGCATAAATATCCGGTCTTAGCTGAAATTTTAAAAAAGAATAATCCATTACGACTATAGCAGTTTTTTCAAATGCCGGAGGCGGGACGTTAAAAGGTAAAATTACTCAGCGGAGATAGCGAGGCACAGCATAATGACCATGACCACGGAAGACTGGATGAAGGCGCTTAAGACGCCAGGAATATTGCTGGTCTGCTACATCCTTGTGCCCCCGCTGCTGGATTTTGCCGTGGGGCCGGTCTATGTGCTGTGGGGCCGCCCGGTTTCGGCCAACCTGGCGCAGGCCGGGTTCGGTATAGCCTTGCTGCGCAAGCTTTACGCGCTGAAAGCTCCGCTGTCGGCGGAGTTGACGGCCTGGCTGGGCAAGTTCGGCCAGCCGGCGGACAAAACCTGGGAGCTGAGCGGCAACATAACTTTTACCGCCAGCCGCCTGGCCGCCGTGGCGCTGCTGGTGGTGCCGGTCGGCCGCATGCTGCCGGGCTGGCTGTCCTTCGCGGTTAATCTGCTGGCAATCGGGTACACAGCTTACGCCGCCTACGGAGTCTGGACTCTCTACGCGCCCTTTGTGGCCGCCCCGCCGGAAGCGCCGGAACCGGGGGCGGAACCGGAAGCGCCTGCCGCGCCGGAGCGCCGCTGTTTAAAATGCGGCCAGAAGCTGGCGGAGAACGACGACTATTGCGGTTTCTGCCACCACCCGGTGGCCAGGTAGCCGCGGTTTAAAAGGTGAAATTAAAATATGCCCTTCGACCAGAACCCCAAAGACCCGCTGCACGGGATCACGCTGCAGAACATCCTGGAACGGCTGGTAAAGCGGCACGGCTGGGAAGAGATGGCGCGGCGCGTGCCGCCGGGCGTTCCCGGCGGCACTGTTTTTGAACGGAAACGGAGCCGGAAAAGGTAGAATTTAGCCGTGGAACTATCCGAAGATCAAGAGCGCGCGCTGGAGCGGCTGCTGGCCTGGTATAAAGACCCGGCCCGCAGCGCTTTTATCACCCTGGGCGGCTACGCCGGCACCGGCAAGACCACGCTGATCGCCGTGCTGCGCAACGAGCTGGTAAAGCTGGACAAGAACATCCGGTTCGCCTTCTGCAGCTATACCGGCAAGGCCGCGCAGAACCTTAAGAACAAGCTTAAAGAGGCCGGCGCGCTGGCCGTAAAAGATTCCGTCAGCACCATCCACGGCCTCATCTACACGCCGAGGGAGAACGAGGCCGGCCATATCACCGGCTGGGACCGCAAAGACCTGCTGGAGCGCAGCCTCATCATAGTGGACGAGGCCTCCATGGTGGACGGCGCCATCTGGGCCGACCTGCTGTCCTACAATATCCCCATCGTCGCCGTAGGCGACCACGGCCAGCTGCCGCCTATCTCCGGCAGTTTCAACCTGATGCAGGCCCCGCAGCTGCTGCTGACGCAGATACACCGGCAGGCGCGGGATAACCCCATCATAAAGGTTTCGCAGTTCGCCCGCACCACCGGCCTTATCCCGCCGGAGCGCTACGGCGCCGGCGTGATAAAGTACCTGAAAGAGGACTGCGACGCCCAGGAAAAGACGGGGGAGCTGCTGGAGAGCTACTCCCCGGATACGCTGATCCTGTGCGGCTACAATAACACCCGCAACAGGATAAACCAGTTCATGCGCGCCGCCCGCGGCTATGAGACCCCCCGGCCCGCCGGCGGCGACAGGGTGATCTGCCTGCGCAACAACCACAAGAAAGGGATTTACAACGGCATGCTGGGCACCATAGAGAATATCGCCCCGGCCCATAAGGACTGGTATCAGGCCGAGATACAGCTCGACGACCGGGAGCGGCTCTACGAGGGCCTCATCTACGCCCCGCAGTTCGGCGCGAAGACCGGCGTGAATTTTACCAAGGACAGGCAGCTCGCCATGATCGGCGACCTGTTCGACTTCGGCTACGCGCTCACCGTGCATAAGGCCCAGGGCAGCCAGGCCAGGCGCGTGGTGATGTTCGAAGAGCGCTTCGCCCAGATGGACGACGAGATGTGGCGCCGCTGGCTCTACACCGGCGTTACAAGGGCCGAGGAAGAGCTCTATCTTTTCGGCTAGCGCCGCGCGGTTGATACGGGGGCTATGAAAAACCTGGTCTGCAAGATCTGTACTATCAGGCTCGTCGAGGCGGCCTACGCGCGCGCCTGGTGGTTCCGGCTGTTGCGGGAGCCGCTGCGCTGGGGCATGCTGCTGCTGGGGCGCCTCTACGAGGCGGACCTCGAGGTCTATACCATAAACAGCCCCTCGTGCCGGGCCTGCCCGCGGCTGACCAAGCTGGAGCTGAAGGAAAAATCGGCTCTGTTCCGGCTGCTTAATAATTTGATCAACCCGTATTTCGACCGGCTGATAGAGCGGCTGCTGACCGAGCGGGAGCAGGCCGAGGCCAGGGAGTTCGCGGAGCGGGCTGTGCGCGGGGAGATAAAGGACGGGGACAAATGAAACTGGAAATCATAGGCAAAGTTTCTTTTTACGGCATGGTGTTCACGGCCGGGGTGCTGGCCGCGGCGTACTACACACTGCCGGTCAACCGCATCAACATGCGCTCCCGGCTGGTGATGCTGGGCGATTTTAACGGCGACAACAAATGGGATCGGGCGGACGCCGCGGGGCTGGACGCCATAGCCGCCGACCCGTTCTCCCTGCCGGCCGAGACCGTCTACAAAACCGACGTCAACCACAACGGCCTGCTGGACGAGGAAGACCTGTATTTACTGCGCGAGCTGTATAAAACCGGGGACCCCTATAAGGCCAGGGAGGATTTTACGGCCAAGGGCGGCGTGTTCCCCTATCCCCGGGATTTTTTCCGCTACGTGCCCGACACCGAGTATGTGCAGCGCCCCGTCCTGGCCGTAGAGCATAAGGCGGAGGCCGCCTCGCCGCTTAAATTCCTGGCCGAGGCCCGGCTTAAGAAAGCCTTCGGCTACAGCGAGGAACTGCTGCGTGAGATCTACAGCGAGGGGGTAAGGTTCTCCCTGGCCTACGCGCGCCGCGCGCCAGGGCTGCTGCCGAAAGAAAAAGAATACTCCGACCTCAAGATAGGCCGCTGCGCCGCGCTGTGGCGCGCCGGCCGCTACCACGAATTGCTGCTGGACCTTATGGCCCTTACCGAGGACGCCGAGACGCTTACCGTTAAGGGCCAGCCGGAATTCGTGGCGCAGAGCCTGTACCTGCGCGACCACCTGCGCGCGCTGCTGGAGTCCGGGCTGTATAAAGACTACGCCGCCGGCAGGGCCGCCCCCGGCCAGGTGTTCGCCGAAATAGAAAAATACCTGGCGCAGGATATGAACATAAAGGCGGACCTGGCCAGCATCGCCCCGCCGCGCGATTACCTGGAACTTAAGAACTACGTGGACAGGGTGCGCTGGCAGTATCACAAGAGCGCCTCCACCCGCGGGGATTTCAGGCGGCTGCTGCTGTTCGCGCAGTACGACAGGCGCTACCTGCGCGCCGCCGCCCGCACCACCCGCCGGCTGGAGGACGCGCCCCTGGAGAACCACAATCTCCCGATGGTGCTGCTGTTCCGGCAGGCGCTGGCCATAAAAGGCGGCGACAAGCTGTCCGCCGTGGGCCTGCTCGACGAGGCCGTGCGCGTGCCCTTTGCCTGGGTGAAGCTGATCCCCCGCAACAGGCTGCCGGCCTCGGTGGCCCTGGAGAACTTCCTGCTGCCGGGCAACAAAGAGGACGGCTCGGACAAGAGCCGCCATTGGAACGTCTTCGGCGGCATCAGCCTTTATAAATCCCCGGAAGAATCGCTGAAGCTGGCCCTGGCCCGCGAGGTGAAGGATTTCCGCGAGAAGCCCTCGCCGGAAGCCATGACGGAGTTCATCCGCGACACCATGGCCAACCTGAACGGGATCTATTACGTGGTGAGCATAAACCCTGAACTGCTGGTAAAATAAAGCCTATGGAATATATCGTCATACCTTTCGCGGCGCTGGTAGCTTCCGTGCTCAGCTTCTACTCGGGCTTCGGCCTGGGCACGCTGCTGATGCCGGTGCTGGCGGTGTTCTTTCCGCTGCCGGCGGCCATAGCGGCCACGGCGGTGGTGCACGGTTCCAATAACCTGTTCAAAATTATGATGGTCGGCATAAAGGCGGACAGGGACCTGGTGGTCAGGTTCGGCCTGCCGGCCATAGCGGCGGCTTTCGCCGGGGCCTGGGCGCTGCACCTTTTCACCGCCGTGTCCGGCAGCTCGGCCTTCACGTACACGCTGCTCGGCAAGGCCGCCGTCATCACGCCGCTTAAATTCCTGCTGGCGCTGCTGATGCTTGGCTTCGCTGCCGTAGATATTCACCCGGCGCTCAAGAATATGAAGTTCGACCGGAAGTACCTGCCGCTCGGCGGCGTGTTGTCCGGTTTCTTCGGCGGGCTATCCGGCCACCAGGGCGCGCTGCGCTCGGCTTTCCTGGTGAAGACCGACGTGACGCCCGAAGCTTTCGTGGCCACCAACGCGGTGATCGGCTTCATGGTGGACTGCGCCCGAATGGCGGTTTACGCCTATACTATAATCCTGCTCGGCGACGCGGGCGGCACGGACAAATTCCCGGCCGGCGTGGCGGCCGTGTCGGTGCTGGCCTCTGTGGCCGGCGTGGTGATCGGCCTGAAATTCCTGCATAAGGCCACCATCTCCGTCATCCAGTCCATCACGGCGGCCATGCTGGGCCTGATAGCCGTGCTGCTGGGCGCGGGCGTGATCTAGGCCGCCCCGGGGACGCAAAAAAGCCGCCGAGGGGCGGCTTTTTTATTTGAGGGCGGCGCTTTAGTTAAGGTAGGCGCGTATGTCCAGCAGAGCCCTGTCCAGGGCTTCGCGCGAGGCGGTGGGCACGTGGGGCTCTACGCCGTGGTCCTCTATCGGATTGCCGTCGGGCTGTATCTGTATCCAGGTGGGGATGCGCACCGCGCCGCTGCTGTGCGGCAGCTGTATGGTGACGGGGTAGCCGCTGCTGCCCATGGTGGTCTCTCCGTAAAGCCTGGCTATCCCGCTGAACTTGAACATCACCGCGGAGCCCTCGCAGGAGCTTACGCAGCCGCCGTCTATGAGCATGGCGACCGGGCCCTTGAAGGGGGAATCTCCGCGGGGCTGTATCACGCCGCGCAGGAAGGGCGTCCAGCCGGGGTTCTCCGGGTCCTCTTCCAGCTCGCCGTAGCGGGCCAGCGTCTCGCTGGAGATCTTTATGGTCACCCTGCCGGCCGGGATAGGCTTGTCTATCAGGAGGGAGATATAGCTGCGGGTGTAGCCGTCGTTGCCGCCGTGGTTGCCGCGCATGTCCACCACCAGCGCGCGGGCATTCTTGGCCAGCTCCAGGCTTTCGCCGAAACCCTTCTCAAATTCCTCCGGCTCGCCCGTAAGGCGGGAGACCCGGGTTATGAGTATGCCGTCCTCGGTAAGAGTGTTGGTGACGGCCGGCGGCTGCGGCGGCTGCGGCTGGGAGCCGCCGTCGTAGAAAGCGGCGCTGAGGTGGGGGTCGCTGAAGAGTTTTATGAACTCCCGCAGGGCCGCCCGGTATTCGGAGTCCGAGCCGGCGGCCCTTACGCGGGAAAGGAACTGCTCCTTTACGGCAGCGTAAGAAAAGCCGAAGAGCTTCTGTTTGTTCTCCAGGTGGGAGTAGACCGTCTCCATCTTGCCCAGGATGAAGAGGGCTTCGGCCTCGCGCTCTTGGGCTGTCAGCGGCGCGCGCCTGGCGACGCGGAAAGGGACCTCAAATACGCCGGGGGCTACGGTTTCACCGGAGAAGGGGCTTATCTTGGCCGCCGTGGCGCCAGCGAGGGCTATGCCGGCCGGGGGCACAGCCGGCGCGCCCGTGAAGGAAAAGGCGCCGTTGGTTTTGCCGTCAAAGGTGAAGTCCAGGGCCGGGGCGGAGGAGGCCGCAGCCAGCAAGGTTAAAGCCGCGAGGAGGGTTTTTTTCATGGTAAACAAAACGGAGCAATTTTTGTGCCGCGGCGTTCAGGGCGCCCTGTAGAGGGCTATGCCGGCGGCTATGGCGGCGGCCATCTTTTCCTGGCCGGCTTCGCTCTTTATAAAAGCCGCGTCCTTCTTGTTGGTGAGCACTACCATCTCTATAGTGACGGTGGGGATGGTGGAGAAGATGGAGAAGGTGAGCGCGCCCTGGTTGGAGCCTACCGCGGTGCGGGAATCTCCGTACACGCCCTGCTGCCGCAGGTCCCCGGCCAGGCCGGCGCTCATGCCGCGGGCTATGGCGTCGGCCAGCGGCCGGCTGGCGGCTATCACGCCAGCCGAAGGGCCCCGGAAGCCGTTCTCGGGGTCGTTCTTGTAATCGTAGACGCCGGGCCTGTCCGGGTAGTACAGCGCAAAGCCCGTGCCGGGAGTGCTTTCGCAGTGCAGGTGCACCGCCAGCGCCGCGCCGTTATTGCAGAGGCGGGCCCGGTCCTTGTTCTCCACGTAATTCAGTTCGGCGTTGCGGGTCAGGACCGCGTCGAAGCCCTTTTCTTTAAGCACGCGCTCCAGGCGCTGGCCCACCTGCCAGTTTATGCGGTTCTCGTTGGTGCCGTTGACCATGTTGGTGGCGGAGTTGAAGGTGTTGGGATGGCCGGGGTCCACGCAGATCAGCGTGCGTGCGCGGGCCGGGGCGGGGGCGGCGGGCAGGGACGCGGTCATGGCGCCGGCGCCCGGCAGGTCCTCAAGCGCGGCGGCGCCGGCCCGGGGCTGAAAGCCCAGGACCAGGGTTGCGAGGATAAGGATCAAGCGGTTCATCATATACTTTGCGCCTATAATAAGAGTCTATCAGGCGCAGAAAAACTGTCAAGGGCCGAAAGTAGGTCTTTTTAGGGTCCAAATGCCTTCGCAAGGAATTCGGGGGACACAATACTTAATTCCGTCCGATTAGGTACTGTGTCCCCATATCCCCGGTCTATGTCCCCAATGAGATCTTATTTAAGCGGGCGGACATGCTCTACCCAGAAGTACCACTTGTTGCCGGTTCCGCCTACCAGGCCTATGCCGGAGCGCAGTATTACGTAGCCGGCCGCTTTGAAGTTTTTCACAAATGACGCTCTGGCGTCCTCAGCGCTGCGTTCGCCGGGATAGTCGTACATGTGTGTGCCGTCCAGTGCGAAGATGGAGGCGTATTTTTCCGGCGCTTCCGCCGGTTTCCCGGCCGGGGCAATATATTCTATAAAGAAGATCCATTCGTCAGGGTAACCGGCGCACTCGCGTATTCCGGACCTTAGCACTATATAGCCGGTTTCCTGCAGTATCTTTATGGAAGCGGCCAGTTGCGACTGGGCCTCCAGATTGCCCGTGTAGCCGATGAAGTGTTGGTGGCCATTCCAGCCGTTGTAGACGGCAATTTTGGGCCCGGCTTTGCTCGCCATTGGCGCAGGGGCTGCCGGAATGTTTAATTCCAGAGACGCCAGCCCGGCTTCGCCTGACAGTGCTGTCATTGCGGGGTTTTCCACGCCCATGCCGGACCTGGCTAGCGTTAACCCCGGGAGTAGCAGAATGGCTATAGTAAGAATCCTCTTCATTGTTATCTCCTTCTGTTAATGCAGCTTCTCCTAATGTGGAGCAATATTTGTGCCGGGTGGAATTGCCCTGGCCTGATGCCGCCGGAAGGCCCCACTAAAGGGCGACAGGCCCTTGTCGGGTTGGCGTGCTATACTATTAGTGATGAAGCCGGAAGAAATCCTGAAAAAACGCTGGGGTTACGACTCCTTCAAGCCGCTGCAGCGGGAGGCCGTAGAGGCCGGCCTGGCCGGGCGAGACTGCCTGGTGGTGTTGCCTACCGGCGGCGGCAAAAGCCTCTGCTACCAGCTGCCGGCCGCCGCGGGCAAAGGCCTGGTGCTGGTAGTCTCCCCGCTCATCGCCCTGATGGACGACCAGGTGGCCGCCGCGCGCGAAGCCGGCCTGGCCGCGGACGCGCTGCATTCCAATTTAAAAGTCGGCCCCAAACGCGAGGTGTACGCCAACCTCAACAGCGGCAAAACAGAACTGCTCTACGTAAGCCCCGAGCGCCTGCTGGCCGGAGATCTTTATGGGGCCATCGCCCCGCGGCTGATCCTCGCCGCCGTGGACGAGGCGCACTGCGTTTCCCACTGGGGCCACGAGTTCCGCCCCGAATACCGCCGCCTCACCGAGGCGCTGGACCTTTTCCCCAAGGCGGCCCGCATGGCGCTTACCGCCACGGCCACGCCCGCCGTGCGCGAGGACATCTTAAAGCAGCTCGGCCTGCGCTCGCCCGAGATCCTTATCGGCCATCCGGACCGGCCCAACCTGGTGTACCGCGCCTTCCCGCGCCGCGACCAGATAAAGCAGGTGCTCGATACCGTGCAGCGCCATCCCGGCGAGGGCGGCATAGTTTACGCGCAGACCCGCAAAGACGTAGAGCGCCTGGCCAAGAAGCTTAAAGAGGAAGGTGTCGCCTGCGCGCCCTACCACGCCGGCCTCGGCGCCGCCGAGCGCCAGCAGGCCCAGCACGACTTCGTCAACGAGCGGCTCGACGTGATAGTGGCCACCATCGCTTTCGGCATGGGCATAGACCGCTCCAATGTGCGCTACGTGGTGCACGCCAACACGCCGCGTTCCGTGGAGCATTACCAGCAGGAGAGCGGCCGCGCCGGCCGCGACGGCGCGCCCGCCGAATGCACGCTTTTATTCTCGGCCTCGGATCTCGCCACCCACCGCTGGCTGGCCAAAAAAGATATACACCTCTCCGCCGAGCGCACCCGCGCCATGGAGAAGCAGCTTAAGGACATAGGCCGCTACGCCGTTTCCCCGGTGTGCCGCCACGGCCTGCTGGCCTCGCATTTCAGCGCGCCCTACCCGCCGGAGGGCCAACAGTCGGAAGGCTGCGGCGCCTGCGACGTGTGCCTGGGCGAAACCAAGGGGCTGCCGGAAGAAGAGGCCCGCCTGACCGCCAAGAAAGTGCTCAGCGCCGCCTGGCGCGCCGAGGGCCGCTACGGCACCGGCTATATAGTTAATTTACTGCTGGGCCGCCCCGGAGACAGGGTGGCCGCCAACGGCCACGACCAGCTTAAAGTTTTCGGCATCCTCAAAGAGGCCGGCGAGCCCGCCGTGCGCTCGTGGATAGACCAACTGATAGTGCAGGATTACCTGGAAGTCACCGAGGAGAGCGAATACCCGCTGCTGCGCATCACGGCCGAGGGCCGCGCCCTCTGCCAGGACAAGGGCACGGTGCGGCTGGGCCTGCCGGTGCAGGGGAAAGCGAAAAAGAAGCCCAAAGTGCTCAAGACGGCCGCGGCGTCCTTTGCTCCCTCCGACGAGGCGCTGTTCGACCGGCTGCGCGCCGTACGCCGGGCGCTGGCCGACAAGGCGGGCATACCGCCCTACGTGATCTGCCAGGACGCCACCCTGCTGGAGATCGCCGCCGTGAAACCGGCCACGCCGGAGGCCCTGCTGGAGATAAAAGGCATGGGCGAAAAACGCGTGCAGAAATACGGCCAACTGCTGCTGGACGTGGTGGCCGGAAAGGCCGAAGTGCCGCAGGCCGACTGACGCCTCCGGCAAGTTCCTCCTATATGAGAGGCCCCAGATTTGTTAGGATTGTATAACGTTTTGAAATAGACAGAGTAGAAAATTGAGGAAACCATGAAACATTACCAGAACCTCAGCGGCAAATCCACGGTGGCTATGTACGAACTGGCCAAGGATTTTGTGACGGTCCGGTTCACCAACCAGTCCGTTTTTCGCTATTCCAACCAGAGCGCCGGCATGGACAACGTGCGGCAGATGAAAACCCTCGCCCTCGCCGGCAAGGGCCTGGGTACCTTCATCGAGACCAAGCTGAAGGACCTCTACGCCAGGAAAGTAAGGTAACTACCCCGGCGGCCGTGCGATGGATAAGACCATCTTCATCTATTGCGACGGCGCCTGTTCCGGCAACCCCGGGCCGGGCGGCTGGGCCGCAGTTATCATATTCCCCGAGGGGAAGATCAGGGAACTGGGCGGCTGCGAGCGCCCCACCACCAATAACCGCATGGAGATGGCCGCCGCTATAGCGGCCCTCTCGGCGGTGCAGGACAGGCCCGAGCCGGTGAAGTTATACACCGATTCGGGCCTGCTCATTAACGGCATCAAGGGCTGGATCCATAACTGGAAGCGCAAAGGCTGGCTGACGGCCGCCGGCCAGCCCGTGGTGAACCGCGACCTCTGGGAGAGCCTGGACGCCCTGGCCGGGGCCCGCAAAGGGCGCCTGAGCTGGGGACACGTGAAAGGCCATGCCGGCCACGAGATCAACGAGCGCTGCGACACGATAGCGGTGGCCTTCTCCAAAGGCCCCAGGCCCGCTCTGTACGACGGGCCCGCCGTGGGCTGCGGCTACTCGCTGCTGGAGCCCGGCCCCGAACACCTGCACGGGTTTGGTTCGGAAAAGAAATCTTCTTCTTCCAGGAAAAAGGCGCCGAAACACGGTTTCTATATCAGCCTGGTGGGCGGCCGGGTGGAACGGCACGTCACCTGGGACCAGTGCAAGGCCAGGGTACACGGCGTAGCCGGAGTAAAATTCAAGAAAGTAGCCTCTTCCGAAGAGGAGCAGGAAGTCCTCAAGTCCTGGGGCGCGGCCTGAGCGGCGAACTTAAGTCCTTTTAGGGGGCCGGGTTTTGAACGTTACCATCATAGATCCCAAGAGCAGCCTGGTCGCCAAGACCGGCGCGCTGCTGCTTGCTTCGCGGTCCCTGGCCGACAACCTGGTGGTCTTCCCGGGCAAGCGCCCCGCGCATTTTCTGCGGCGGCTGCTCGCCGAGCAGAAAGGTTCGGCGCTGCGCTCTCCGGTTATCACCTCGATGGACGGTTTCGTGGACCTGGCCGCGCAGGAGCTGGGGATAAAGGGCCGGGACGCCTCCGGGCTGGACCTGGCCCACTTGCTTTACGGCCGCCTGAAGGCGGAACTGTGCTCGGTGATAGCGCGCGACCCCGGGGAACTTTCCCTGGACGCCCTGCTGCCCTGGGCGCTTAAACTGATCGGGGATTTTGAAGAGCTCAAGATAGAGCTGAAAACGCAGAAAGACCTTTCCGCCTACGACGCCATCCTGCCGCAGGACCTCAAGACCGACGCCTTCGTAAAAAAGCTGGCCAGCTTCAGCCGCCTGTACGGGGAATTTTACGCCGCCGCCGAGAGGGAAGGCCTGCTGACCCGCTCCATGAAGTACGCCGCCGTGGCGGCCGCCATCGGCCGGTTCGACGGAGCGAAGTACGAGAACCTGATCTTCGCCGGCTTCTTCGCGCTGACCGCCTCGGAGAAGGCGATCCTCCGCAGCCTGGGCGCCGCCGGGGCGCACCTGCTGCTGGAGCCGGGCCCCGGCCTGGCGGAACAATTCTCTTTTTTGCCCGCCGGCCTGCAGGCGCTGGCGGCGCAGCGGCAGGCCCCGCCGGAAAAACTGCGCTTCTACAAGGCGCCCGACGCCCACGGCGAGATCTTCAGCCTGGCCGCCGCCCTGCGCGAGCCGGGCCCCGGCGACGTGATAGTGCTGCCCGAGGCGCGCGCGCTGTTCCCGCTGATAGAGAACGTGCTGCCGGCCGCCGGGGAGTACAACGTGTCCATGGGCTACCCGCTGACGGCCACGCCGGTGTACGCCCTGCTGGACGCGCTGGGGGACCTGCTGGACAAGCGGGGGGACGCCGGCTATTTCGCCCCCAACTACCTGGCTTTCGTTTTTCACCCCTACGTCAAGAACACTTACTACGGCGGCTCGGCCGAGCCCAGCCGCGTGATCTTTCAGACCGTGGAGGAGCACCTCGCCGGCCGGGTCAATAAATATGTGACGCTCCGGGAGCTGGAGGAGGACGCCGGGCTGCTGCGCGGGGCGGCCGCCAAGCTTAAGGATTACGGCGGCGCGCTGGAGCCCGCCGACGTGAAGGCGCATCTGAAGGGCGTGCACGACCGGCTGCTGCGGCCCTTCGAAGAGATCGCTGACATAGCCGACTTCGCCGGCAAGCTGCTGGACTTCGTCTCGCAGGTCTCGGAGAACAGCACCGCGCCGCAGCATCCCTACTGGGCGCCCTTCGCCGAGAAGGCCATAGAGCAGATCATCGAGCTGAAGAACAGCCGCCTGGGGAGCGAGCGCTTTGGCGCGGCGGCCGCCTATTTCAAGTTCTTCAAGACTTTCATCCAGGGCGCCAGCTACCCGTTCCCGGGCACGCCGCTCAAGGGCCTGCAGGTGCTTGGCTTCCTGGAGACCCGCGGCCTTAAGTTCGACCGGGTGTTCTTCCTGGACGCCAACGCGGACATCCTGCCGGCGGCCCGCAAAGAGGACACCATACTTTCTCACTTCGTGCGCGAGGGCCTCGGCCTGTCCACCTATAAAACGCGGGAGCGCCTGTCCCGCTACCATTTCAGCGCGCTGCTCTCCGGCACCAGGGAAGCCCACGTCTTCTACAAAGACTCGGCCGACAAGGAGCGCAGCCCCTTTGTGGAGGCGCTGGCCTGGGACCTGGAGCGGAAAGGGGAGAAGCCGGCCGTCGAGGAGGTGCACCTGCGCGTGAACTTCTCGCAGGCCGACCCCAAGCCCGCGGCCAAGACCGCCGGGCTGGTAGAGGCCCTCAGGGCGCGCGAGTTCTCCCCGTCGGCCATAGACACCTACCTGGCCTGCGGCCTGCGCTTCTATTACCGCTACGCCCTGCGCCTGGCCGAGAAGGACGTCGTCGCGGGAGACATAGAGCAGCGCGATATCGGCGTGATAGTGCACGAGGTGCTGGAGACTTTCTTCAAGTCCCGCACGGGGCGACCCCTCAACGTCATGGAGAAGGATTACGGCGAGATGAAAGCCGTGGCGGAGAAAGTCTTTGACGAGCGGCTGAAGGGGCACAAGGCCGGCGTGGAGTACCTGATAAAACGGCAGGTGGAACGCAGGCTTGCCGACATTCTGGATTATCACAGGGATAACCTGGCCGGCGTCACCGTGCTCGGCTGCGAAACGGAACTTGCCGCCGAGCTGAAGACTAAATACGGGCCGGTAAAACTTAAAGGCCGGGCGGACCGCGTGGACCAGCGCGGGGGGACCGTGCAGATAATCGACTATAAGACCGGCGCCACCGCCTCGGTGCCCAACTGGGAAAAATTCGACCTTGGCCTGCGCGGGGACTGGCCCGCCACTTTAAAATCCGTCCAACTGCCTTTCTATATCCTTGCCTACATGGCGGAACATAATATTTCCGCCGCCTCAGGGATGGACGCCTCGCTGCTGCTGCTGGGCGCGGAGAATATAACCGAGGAAACTCTCTACAAGGAACGCCATAAGAAAACCCCCGACAAGGCCGCGGTCTTCGGCGTCTACAAGGAAGCCATTACGGCCCTGGTAGAGGAGATCCTGGACCCGGAACAGCCTTTCTACGCTACCGTAGACGAAAAAAACTGCGCCCACTGCCCTTTCAAGGCCCTGTGCGGCCGCCAGTGGGTGGAAGCTTAGGGCCCGGAGAGCTGCCTGAAACTTCTTGCGAAATAAAACTTAAGGCGCGCGTGGGTTGTCCTCGTCGCCGTTGATGTGCGTGAGGGCGGAGTTGTCGCCCTCGGCGGCGCTCATCCTGTCTATGATGGTCTGCCAGGAGGGGCGCTGGCCCGTGGTCACGCTGACCAGGAAGGAGGCGTCCACCGCGGCGCCCACGTCGAAGGCCGCGCCGATGCCGGTGGTGATGATGTCCAGGTTTTTAGTGCCCTTGGGGTCGCCGGGGCCCTTCTTCAGGCGGAAGTAGGCGCTGTTGTAGTAGGCGTAGGTGGAGCAGCCCTGGAACACGAAGATCTGGTACTTGTCCTTAGGCAGCGTCAGCGGGCGGCCGGAGTCCTCGGTGAGGCGCTCGGGGTTAAGGTAGCCGCCCAGGCCGGAGTGGCCGTCGTAGAGGAAGATGTCCGACTTCTTCATGGCGCGCACGGCCTCCACGGCGAACTCGGCGCTGTCAGGGTCGGTGAGCAGCATCTGCACGTGTGTCCTCTTGGCGCCGGCGTTGAAGGTAAGCTGCTTGCGGCGCGGCTCGTCCACGGTGGCGCGGAAGCCGGCCCGCTTCAGGCCCGCAAAAGCGTCGTTAAAGGTCTTCTTGCCCAGGTCGCCGCTCTGAAAATTCTCGTCCACGCCCACCAGGTAGGAGACCTGCAGTACGTCCCCGTTGCCGTTCTCGCCGTAAAGCCTGGCGTACTCGGGATAGGTGTTGCGGGTCATGTCCACGGGCCGCAGGTCGGTGGTGACGCCCACCAGGTCCGCGCCGGTGAGCGGGCAGCCGTCCTGGTACGGATTCCAGAAATACCAGAAGTCGCCTTCGCTGTTGTAGTGGCTGTCGGTGCAGCGGTTAAGCCTTGAGGAGGGGGAGGGGAAGCCTTTGCTGTAGACGGTGACGGGGTCCTTGGGCAGGGCGAAATTTATGCGCGCCGCGCCGCTCCCGCGGAAGAGCCGGCTGGAGAACACCGCCAGGTCCTCGTAGGAATAGGAGATCCTGGCATAGGGCTCGTTGGGCACCTTCTCCGCGCCTAACAGGGTGACCTTGTAGTCACCGGAGGGGATGCCGGGGTTGTCCACGAAGCCGGGGTGCATGGTGAAGGCGCCGTACATATGCTGCAGCTGCAGGTCCACCAGTTCTGAGATCTTCTGCTTGTGATAGGAGTTGTTCAGGATCTGCGCTACCGCCCCGGTGTAATTGGCCGGCACGCGGTAATGCATATAAGAATTGAACTGCATGCGCGCCTGACGGGAATCTTTGCCGTACCAGCGCCCGTCCTTAGCCGAGGCGGCCAGGATGTCCGAGATCTCGGGAGTTACGTCGAAAGTTTTTTGGGCGGCGGACGCCTTTAGTGAAGCGGCGTTTACGGCGAGGTCCGTGAAGTCGGCGGCGCCTGCGGCGCCGGCCAGGGCGAAAATGAGGGCGGTGAATACGGTTTTTTTCATGCTTTGTCTTTGAGGGCGCGCGGGGGCCCCGTAATATTATGGCCTGCGCGGCATGAAAAGGGCTGGGCCTTAAGCCCGGCCCCCTTGCGGTAAAATGCCCCGCCTTTTTTGGGCCCTTAGGCCCCGCGCCGGCCTTTACGGCGGGGAATTTTGCGGCCGGGCCAAAAAAGTGTAGTATACCGTTATCCCAATTTTTCGGTAGCCCGGAGCCCAAATGCCTCACAATAAGAAGCGCCCTTACAAGATCTCGCTCATCTCCACGCACGGCACCGGCAAGACCACCCTCTGCTACGAAGTCGCCGCCGAGCTTAAGAAGCGCGGCCTGAAAGTAAAGGTCTTCTCCGAAATCGCCGCCTCCGCCTTCGAGCAGGGCATCCCGATAAACGAAAGCACCACCCTGCCGGCGCAGATGTACATCATGATGCAGCATATCACCGAGGAGCTGCGCGGCACGCTGCGCAACTACCAGGTGGTGGTCTGCGACCGCAGCGTCTTCGATAACCTGGTCTACCTGGAGCGCCGCTGCGGCGAGAACAAGATGCTGCGCGAGTTCCTGAAGGCCTACGCCGACACTTTCCCCTACGACGTCATCTATAAGCTGCCCATGGTGGGCGAGCTGATGGAGGACGGCATCCGCGACGCCAAGAGCCACGAATTCCAGGCCGACATCTATAACCGCCTCAACGCCCTGCTGGGGGAGTTCGGCATAGAGCACCGCACCCTGCCGCCGCCCACCACCGAGCTGCGCAAGGAATGGGCCGACCTGATAGTAAAAGAAACCCTGGAAGCCCTGCACCAGCCGGTGCCCGCCGCCCTGGAAAAAGCCGCCGTCTAGTCTGGTCCTTTTGCCGGCTCCTCCCTGGGTCTTTCTGCCCTTTGCCGCATCCCTGAATAGTGTTAAACTTTCAGGGATGCTTCATAAATACCTCCGCCGCGCCCTTTTAACCCTTTCCTTAGCCGCGCTGCTGCCCGTACTCGGGTATGCGGGCGCCCTTGAAGACTTATACTTAAGTCCCGGCCGTACGGCACTGCTGCCGGTACCGGCGCCTTCCTCCTCGCTTTCGGCCGACCGCGCAGCCGCCTCCGGCCATTACTTATCGCTGGACGGCCTGGACCTGCGGGCAGTGCCTGCCGCGCCGGCCGACGGTTCCTACGAGGACCGTGAGGATTTCAGGGCGCTCCTGGACTGGCAGGCCCGGCGCACGGCGGCCCAGTGCAGCGCGGCCAAGGCCGAGATGAGCCACAATTACGACGTGTTCTTCGGCGCCATCACCCCTTTTGCCAGCCCGGCCCCGGCGCCGGTGAAGGCCTTCTTCAAGAACGTGGCCGACGACTCGGTGGCCGCCCATAAATATCTTAAGGACGTGTACAAGCGCGAGCGGCCCTTTGTGCGCGACGCCCGCATAAAGCCCTGCCTGCCGAGGGTGCAGGGGCTTTCCTATCCCAGCGGCCATTCCACCATGGCCCGCCTGTTCGCCCTGATCCTTGCCGACCTGGTGCCCGCCCGCCGCGCGGAGTTCATGGCCAAGGCCGACCAGTCCGCCCTGTTCCGCGTGATAGGCGGCGTGCATCATCCTACCGACACCGCGGCCGGCAAAGCGCTGGCCGACGCGCTGTACAAGGAACTGCGCAAGCGCCCCGATTTTAAATCCGATATGGCGGCCCTGCGGCCGCTGCTGCGCTGATATGGAGAAAGGGACCGGCTACCTGTTCCTCTACGGCGGCGCGGCCGTGATAGTGGGCGGCGCCGCGCTGGCGCTGGCCAGCTTCTACGGCGGCGTGGCCCTCCCCCAGCCTTTCGACCTGGCCGGGGACATAACCGTGACGCTCTCCAACGGCGCCACCATGAACATCCCCATGCCGCCCCAGATCAACAAGGCGGCCAACCTGTCGGTCTTTTTCCTGCTGCTGTTCTTCCTGCTGGGCGCGGGCAGCCGCCTCGCCTCGCTGGGCCTGAAAATGCTGGGCAAAGGCCCGGTTTCCAAAGACGAAAAAGCTAAATAGCACGTGGTCGCCAGGCTGGCGGCGGTATTGTCCCCCCTAACGCCCCTTGGGGAAAGGGGGGCCCCGCTTAATTTCCCGCGGGGGGGAAACCGCGCAACGGTTTCCCTGCGGCAAGCCGGGGCGGGAGGGGGGACAATACCGCCGCCAGCCTCCGGAAAAGCGGGCCAACCGGCATTTTTGATATTATAGGGGTATCGCCCCCGCGCACCCAGCGCGCCGGGTAAACCTGGGAGCTCTGTTTTACATGAAAAACACTATCCTCGTGGTCGGTTCAGTGGCGTTGGATTCCGTCGAGACCATACACGGCAACACAAAACGCGCGCTGGGCGGCTCGGCCGTGCACTTCTCGCTCTCAGCCTCGCAGTTCTCACCCGTA